>Ga0257123_1001350_pt1 | contig 15015 bp, 8 predicted proteins | sample SI106_135metaG_FD_190185 | JGI IMG/M metagenome (GOLD analysis project Ga0257123, IMG submission 190185) | Marine microbial communities from Saanich Inlet, British Columbia, Canada - SI106_135 | ecosystem: Environmental > Aquatic > Marine > Inlet | place: Canada: British Columbia | collected...
TCAAGTGCCACCTTGGCCTTAAAGCCTGGTGAAAAAGTTTTTCGTCTTGTGCTCATTGCTTCCTCCATTTCCTTAGCCTACATGGAGGAACACCTTATGGCCCGGTCCTAGATTTTCAACAACTATACTGGTCTCTGAATCTAAGGATCAACAATTGATTTGTTTCGATCTCTTTTCCAGGGATGAAATGAATTGTATTGAGAAGTTTAGAGATAAAATTATGAAGACGTTAGGTCTGAGAAATCATAAGAGTCGCCTTACCTATCTGATAATCCGGGATATTGAAACCCTGGATGCAGGGGGTTTTCAAACTCTTCAGCCATTTCTAGTTCCAGCGTTTCAGCAGAATTTCAACAATTTGTTGGGTTTTAAACTGAAGTTGATTTTTTTTAGTACCCTACCCTTTGAAGACCTCAAACTAGACCCCCGTATACCGTATGTATTTTTCTGCAATATTTCTAAAAACCATCTACACCTGCCAACTCTTTCAGAGAGAAGAGAAGATATTCCAAGGCTTGCAAACCTGTTTCTTGAGGCCGGTCTAAAAGAGGCCGGGATGGAAAATATCAAGTTACCGGAGAATTTTCTAAAAAGTTGTACAGATTATGATTTTCCAGGTAATCTGGCGGAGTTGGAAGCGCTCATCTACTATAGCGTGAGGGGTCTAAGGGACGGATTTTCCTTCTCTACATCTATTGCGAACTGGATGGAATCCCATAGAAAACCACAGAAGAATCTACGAAAAAATCTTGAAAACCATAAAATTGCCTTTTGTCCTAACAACCTTCCTACAATTTCAGAAACAACCCATACTTTGGTTCAGGAAGCAATGAAAAGGGCCGCTGGAAATCAAACGAAAGCCGCAAAACTCCTGGGAATCAGCCAGCAGGCTCTAAGTGTACGCCTTTCCCAGAAAAAGCGATCCTGAGTGTGCCCTGGGATCCATCTCCCGGGTACCCCCGGCCAGAAAAATTAGCCACATCTTTTTGAAGTAATAATTCGATCACCCCTCTTATAGAAAAAATCCTACTCTAGATTAGATAATTTACTACCGAGCACAAAGATATATTGTAACCGGGTACAGAGAACCTATGCCTTCTAAGCGGAATTCAAGGGGGACCCCGGCAGGTCAATAGCCGTTACTAATTCAGCGTGCAGGGTAACTTTACCTGATTGAAATCGCTAATCTCATTTACTACAAGAATTACTGTTGTTAACCAGGCTCTATATACAATTAAGATTGTTAAAGCCCATACCAATCGTAGAATGTGACAATTGCTACTTTGTCGCTGGTAGATACTTATAACAGTCGTTTGATTCTGACATGAAATATAGGAAATGACAGTCATCCTGGCAGTGAAGCCGAAGTTTCATTTGAGGTTTGATGAAGTGTCAGAGATTAAGGTACGTCGAATTCACAGGGGATGGTGTAAATTCCCAGAATTTCGCCTGCTTTTTTAAGTGCGTCCCTATTCTTTAAGGTGATTTTGGCCAGGGTTCCCCTGGAGGCGTCTTCGACTACCCGGATCTGAGAGTCGATTCCAACTTCTTTGAGGATGTGAGTGTAAACATGGGAGATGGTTCGGTGACGAAGAGGTGGCTTATATAGTTTTCCAATCGCTGTGAGCGGTAGGGAGTCGACGATTTCTATTCGTATGGGAATCGCTGCCTTTTCGGGGATTTTCTCACGGGCGAATTGCTGAATTTCCTCCAAATCCGGGTGCATTCCGCGATAGGGCTGAACAAAAGCCACGGGAAGTTCACCGGCATGGGCATCAGGTTGTCCCACCGCTGCCGCGAGTTCGATCTGAGGATGTGAGCAAAGCGCTTCTTCAATCATAGCCGGGTCAAGATTATGACCACCGCGCAGGATGAGGTCCTTAGCCCTCCCGGTCAGCCAGAAAAAGCCATCGGTGTCCATCCTTCCCAGGTCACCGGTATCTAGCCAGCCGTCCTTGAGCCAGACGCCTTCGTTTTTGGACGGCTCTGTGTACCCGGGAAAGACATTGGGACCACGGATAATCACACTTCCAATTTCCTCTGTTTCACAGTCTCGATATGAATTCCCTTCTTGATGACGGTGCACCACTTTCATTTCCTGATAAGGAATTCGGATGCCGATGGAGCCAATGCGACTCTCTCCGAAAGGTGGATTGAAGGAGCTTACACAGGTGCCCTCCGTCTGTCCGTAACCCTCCAATATCTTAAGACCCGTTTTCTGCTGGAATTTAACAAATACTTCCTTGGGCATGGGTGCGGCCCCGGTGATGGCATATTTTAGAGAACTTAAATCATAATCCCCCACAGGATACTGGAGCAGGCTTGAAAAAACCGTCGGAACGGCGCTAAAGAGAACAGCTTCAAATTTTTCAACCACAGGCCAGAAATGAGATAACACACCCTCTCCCCTGTAACCTGTAGCCGACTGGATGATTACTCTCGCACCGGCTAAAAAGGGTCCCAATCCCGTAACCATAACCGCATTCACATGGAAAAGGGGAAGCCCGCAAAGCACTGATGCTCCTTCTTGAAGGTCTACAACTGAACCCAGAATGGTTCCCATAAAGGCTTCGTTGAAATGGGTATGGGCGGCGAGTTTAGGAATTCCGGTAGTTCCACCAGTATGGAAGAAGGATGCTGTGTCTTCAGGTTGAATCTTGCGTCCACTGATCAGCCGATCTTTGGGTTGGGAACGTATCATGCTGTGAAAGTCATAACACGGAATTTGTCCCAGGCGCTTGGGCCTCAAATGAAAAATTCTGAGGTAGGCTCGTTTGTGAAGGGGCAAGTAGCGGGGAAGATCCACCGTTACTATGGATCGCAGACCCCTGACCTGGGTCGCTACCTCTTTAACCTTATCCCATAGGTCTGAACCAGGTAAAGGCGGAAGGGTGATGAGTACTTTCGAATGAACCGCGTTCATGATTCCCGCGATCTGGGCGGCTTCTAGAAGAGGACTGATAGGATTGGCGATGCCTGCGGCTTCACTCCCCCACAGGGAGAGGTGGGTCTCGATCATATTGGGTAAAAGTGTAGAGACCACATCTTTGGGGCCTACCTCCAGCCTATGGAGAAAATTTGCGGTCTGGTGAATCTGCTGGAGCAATTGTGAATAAGTTAAAGAAGGAGCAGGTTCGTCATTCCTTCCCTGGAGAAGAAAAACAAGAGCCTCATTCTTTGGATAGGTTTCAGCGCACTGACGGAAAAGGTCATAGGTAGTTTTGACCTCCATGAATTCTTCAAGGGGTGTTCTTTCCAGGTGATGAACATCCTCCATAGAGGAAATTTTTATCGGTCTAACCATGAGGATCTAAGATTATGATCTTATATTTCCAACCAGAATATCCTTAAACATAACAAAGTCTGCCAGGAGACTATAGCGGAAATAGGTAAAGGTTGCAGGACGATTCTTTTCAAAGAAAAAATGACCAGTCCAGGCGAAGGAATATCCGATCACTGGAAGAGTCAGGAAAAACCACCATTTCTGGCTCCATACAGTGAAGACAGCGGTCAGTATCACTAAAAGTGTCCCCACGAAATGAAGACGCTTACAGGTACGATTCTGATGCTGTGATAGGTAAAAGGGGTAGAATTCCTCAAAAGATTGAAACTGCTCAGACATCTATTCCTGATTTTAAGAAATTTCCCTTCCGAAGGGCGAGAAACTGAAAGATACCAGTTTCATATGTTGCACCGCGAAGGGAAGTCCGATGACCGTAATCGCGCAAACTATCGCGAATCCCAGGTGAGTGAGTGCAATCCAGACCCCGAAGAGAATAAACCAGATGATATTCAAAATAGTGTAGAAAGTAGATCCGTGCTCTGGAGTTGGATTCGCTTCACGTCCAAAAGGGAGCAGGGTGAGGATTCCTAACTTGATGCTCTGTATGCCGAAGGGAATTCCAATGATTGTGACACACATGGTTAATCCAGAAGCGATATATCCCAGGGCGATGGGAAGTCCGCCCCCGAGTATTATCCAAAGTATGTTGCCGATTAAGCTCATGTCTGGCTCCTATACCTAAAAATGCGCTTCAGGAAACCACTCAAGTAATTCCAATGTCAACCATTAAGGAAGGCCATTTTTGAAGCCAGTTCTTAGATTCAATCCTATTGGTTAAAAACTCATCGCTTAAGGTGCAGTTGGGAGATTTTCGAATTCTCAAATCCAGTAGATCTTCAAATCCGTAGGCAGCCCTCAGTTGGATGTTTCCATCCTCAAGATGGACCCCGATAGCGGTTGCGGTTTCAGGCCAAAAGGACATGGCGTGAAGGGTGTTGAGGTAGGGTGGGTGGTTATTTCTAAGGTGCATCCGCGCCTGGTTTTTTACAGACCAGGGAATTTCTGGATACTCCTGCTCCAATTCTGCCTGAAATTCCAGGTCAGCGGATTCGTCTGTTCTCTCAGGATCAAAATAGACCAGATCTACATCATTAAGCGCGCTTAAACTGGAATATCCATGAAGGTGGTCCCAACATAAATTCCTCAGGAAGCCAGCCGCTAAGCTCCAGTCTTCCAGGTTGAGTTCAGCTGCTGCATGGAGGCACTTCATGCGCCATAGATCATGCCTCAGCCAATTTTTCATTTCCTTTAAAATCATCGACCTCTTCTTTTTGCAGACTCCTGCGAATTACAGGGCGGGACCTGATCAATTCTTCCATTTCCCGCTTATGCTCCTCTTTTACGGGTACCAAAAAATCCAATTTCGTGTCATTCATACTGGCAGTGAGAACTCCCTGGCAAAAGAGAAGGCGCGTTTTTCCTGAAGAGGCAATCCTGCTGCCCTGAAGAATGGGACCGGTGAGGTTTAGCGGATCTGCGGCAGATACCACAACCCATTCCTTTTTTAGGACTTTATCGCGGGTTTTTCTCACCTCGGAGACAGCATCGAGCAGTCCGAATTGTTCTCCGCTGACTCCGCTGATAAACCGGCCCCCACGAATCTCTCCACGCAGCTCAAGTCTTCTGTAAATCTTTACCAGATCACTCCAGGGAGGCGCGCAGGATTCATGGGTTAGAAGATCCCGAAAAGTCACTCCGTATCTTTGCAATAGGAGCCATGCCCAGAATTCCAAACTATCCTCTCTGGCAATCGAGCAAAGGACCCCTGGAAAAGGACTCCATCGCCCGCCTGAGGAAATTTTCTTGTTTACTGCGAAGCGCTTCATGAAAGAACGTTTCTGCCTTTCTCTTCTTTTGTTTTCCTTGCTGATTAAGGGACGAATTGCTGCGAAACCATCCGCGCTTGCCAGTCCCTTTCTGGCAAGTTCGCCAAGAGCTTCGTCAAGCTCGGCTTGAAGAAGCCTGGTCTGTGCCATCAGTTCAGTTGAGAACTGGGCTCCGCGGTCCTGAAGAGCCTCAAGAACAGCGCGGGCACGATCTGAAACCTGAACATCCTCAGGACTGGGGGGATTAACAGCGAAGATGTGCGCCAAATGTTCCCTGAGAAGAAAGGCCATGGGAGAGGCTTTGTTCATAGAACCCTTTGAGCTCGAAGACTTGTTAGGGTTGATTCGTCCCCAGGCAAGAACACCCTGAAAACAGAGTTCATCAAGACGAGATGGGTCAAAACCTCTTACCCTGGCGGGTAAGATTTCTGCTTCCCACTCCCCCGCTGCCGTCTCAAATCCCTGTAACCTCACAAGAGTTTCCAACAAATCAGGTCCAGTTTTGGCATTCGCTGAGGAGCCAATAAGCTTGTGAGATGCGAAGAGGTAGCGTAGGAAATTTTGGGGAGATACCGGTCGAATTCTCTTTCGAAGGCCCTCAATCGTGAGATGGTGAATTCTTTGAAGGAGACGTCGATCACACCACCGGATCTGATCATCTTGAAGAAAGTTTCCTCTCAGAACACTTCCCTGGGCCTCTATGGCTTCGAGGTGAATCCTGATGAGATGAGGACATAGATTCAGTGATTGGACCAATTCTTCCTCACTGAGTACCGGAATCATGCTCAGACGAGCCCTGATGAGGAGATTGAGCGCATCCATCTTCTCCCAGGAATATTTTAGCTCCTGTGGAAGGCGGTCCTCTCCCTTCAATGACTCTAGAAGATAGGCCGCCTTGACTACTGGAATTCTCTCTATGGCGTAGAGGAACTCTTCCCCTTCAATCCTGACAGTCTCAACTCTGCCCTTACTTAGCAGAGGTTCCAGGAAATCCTTCCAGTTTCCTACTTCCTTCTTCTTGAGCACCCCGAGATCAAGGAGGGTTTCATAGAGCTCATCCTCAATGCGCACGAGGGGCCAGGAATCTCTTCGAACCTGGGTAAGAATCTCTTCATCAAGAGCACCAAGATCCCTCAATTCTTCAATGCTGAGTTGGCGGCGCTGGGAAAGCGCCCGAGTTCTGCGCTCCTCCAGGGGAGCATTGTCCAAAAAGGCATAGGGAGCAGCGTTTAATCGCTCATAAGCAAAGGGTGAGGGTTCCCGGGTATCCTTCGGAATCAGTTCAATCTCGCCCTTTTCAATGGTTGCCAGAACATCCTTTAGGCGCACCAGGTCAGCGGCTTCAAAAAGGCAGTTTTCCATGGTCTCGCAAACCAGTGGATGCTCATAAGGAATGGGAATGTCTCCGCTAATATGCTCAAGGCACTGGTTCACATCAGGAAAAGCGGAGGTTAGTAGATCCTCTCCACGAGCCTTTTGTAGGACAGGTGGGATCTTCTTTCCTGATCGAAAGCGCAGAACCGCGAGTGACCGGTTCGCGTTCCATTGCCAGCGGCCCTTGAAATAGGGTGCCTGTAGAAAAGCCTGTTCCAGTAAAGTCTGAATGTTTTCCACCGTTAAGAAATCGAAGAGCTGTTCCACCGGAAAACTCTGCTGTGCTCCCAGTGAGAGGACAATGCCTTCGTCATCGGCTACAGCCTGGAGCTCAAAATCAAAGCTGCGGCAAAATCTCTTTCGCAGGGCAAGACCCCAGGCCCTATTGACCCGAATTCCAAAAGGTGCGTGGATGACAAGCTGCATTCCTCCGCTCTGATCAAAAAACCGCTCGAAGACCACCTTTTCCTGGGTCGGAACCACGCCCAGGGCAGCCTTTTGCACAGCGATGTAGTGTACCGCCTGTATGTGAGCCCAGCGGTGCTGCCCCAGTCTCTCTTCCAGCCAATCCAGGGCGCTGTCACAGGAGGGTGGTGCAAGGGCGGCTAATTCAGCCGCCGATTCAGCCTTGCTGAGATCATCTTCTTTTAAGAAGGAATCTGGTAATCTAGAAGCAATTTGATTGCGCAGGTCTGAAACCAGGGAGGAAAGCTCTGCGGTTCTACCCGGTGCTTCTCCTTCCCAGAACGGAATGGTAGGAGGTGCTCCGTGAGCATCTCTTACACTTACCTGGGTTCCCCTGGTATGGATGATTTGCCAGGATGTATTTCCCAGTAGAAAAACATGACCGGCGGGTCTCTCCAGGGCGAAATCTTCACCCACGGTACCCACGAAGGTCCCATCTTCCACATTAATCACACGATAGAGTGCCTGCTCAGGGATGGCCCCCGCGTTAGTTAATGCGGTTAGCCTGGCCGAACGGCGATCCTTAATCATTCCTCCCAGGGCATCATAGTGAAGGTAAGAAGGAAAAGATCCCTTATCTCCGGCTCCCTTTGAAAACAATTTTACAACCGATAGAAATTGGTCCATCTGCAAAGTTCTATAGGGATAGGCTCCCTTGAAAAGCGTAAAGAGTTCATCTACCGACCACACCTGATCACAGCTGGCGGCAATGATTTGTTGAGCCAGGATGTCCAAAGGGCACCCTGGGATTTCAATCTCATCCAAAATCCCCTGTCTGATTCCATGAATTAGTGCCATGCTCTCTACTAATTCATCGCGGGTCAGAGCAAACAAACGACCCTTGGGAGTGGCACCTACAGCATGACCAGACCTTCCTACCCTCTGTAAAAAAGTGGCTATGCAGCGAGGGGACCCGACCTGGCATACCAGGTCCACGTAGCCAATATCGATTCCTAGTTCAAGAGAAGCAGTGGCCACGATGGCTTTGAGTTTACCTTCCTTGAGGCGGTCTTCCGCCTGGTGGCGTTTTTCCTTTGAAAGCGATCCATGATGGCTTGCTACAGAGTGTTCTCCGAGGATCTCAGAGAGGTGAAAAGTGACTCGTTCAGCAAGTTTTCTGGTATTCACAAAAACCAGGGTGCTGCGATGGTTCTTTACATGATTTCCAAGATTCTGATAAATCTCAGCCCATTGTTCATTGGAGCAGACAGCCGAGAGTTCCGATCCTGGGACCTCAATTCTCAAATCCAGGTCGCGCTGGTGACCAACATCTACGATGGAACAGGGGTATGGTGAGGAACCTGTTAGAAACTGAGCTACTTTCTCAAGCGGCTTTTGTGTAGCGCTCAGTCCAACTCTGAGGGGACTGGTCTCACACAGATGGTCAAGCCTCTCCAGGCTTAAACTAAGGTGGGCACCTCTCTTGTTTGAAGCCAGGGCGTGAATTTCATCCACAATTACGGTTTTAACACTTTTGAGAATTTCGCGGCTCTTTTTTGAGGTGAGAAGTAAAAAGAGGGATTCCGGAGTGGTGACCAGGATATGAGGCGGCTTTTTAAGCATCCTTTGTCGCCGCGATGGGGTGGTATCTCCCGTTCGTACCTCAACCTCAATTGCGGGGAGGCTCAGCCCCTCAACCACGGCCTGTGAAGTGATTTCCTGAAGGGGTACGCTCAGATTTTTTCGAATATCATTACTAAGAGCCTTTAAGGGAGAGATATAGAGGGTCTGAATGCCAGGCTTGAGTTCTCCTTGAAGTCCCTTTTCGACAAGGGAATCAATTGCCACCAAAAAGGCAGCCAGGGTTTTGCCAGAACCTGTAGGGGCCGCGATGAGTGTATTGTTTGCTGATCGAATCAACGGCCAGCCCCGCAGTTGAGCTTCAGTAGGCTCCTCGAATCTTGCGTTGAACCAGCCGCGAACTAAAGGATGGAAAGATTCGATGCAGACTCCTTGTGGGTCTATCGAGAGAAGGTCTGGGTCAAACTATGAATCTCTGTAGAGGTCGTTGAAGATCTCCGAACGGGAGCGAATCCCCAACAACCATCGATCCAAAAAATCGTCCCAGGCATGGTCCTTTGAGAAGAGTAGCTTCTTATAAAATCCACGGTACTTTTTATATTCATCTTTCTCCGGCCAGAAGATAGAAAGTCCGCTGGATTCACTATTGCGGTATTTACCCTGGTACCACACGGAAATGGTCATTTTGGACTGACTCTGAATCAATTTTTCAGCGGCATCCTGGATCTCCTGGATACCGGAAAAATCCGACTTTCCCGAGGTTACAGACTTGGCTACATCCTTAAGATCCCAGTAGTTATCTGAGTAATTGGACACGCCTTTAAAACCCTTTCCATGACCCTCGTCCATGGCTTTAATGACCTCGCGGCTAAACCGATCTAAAGCGCTTAGAAACTCTCCTGCATGAGCCATATTCCAGGCTCCAATGATATTGTCTCCATTCACGCTGCGGATAAACGCTTCGGTGACCCTCTCTGAGACCTCGTAAGGATTCAATCCAGCCTCAATAGCACGGCTGATAGCCGCATAGTCCATTCCGGTGCCTGGTATGGTACTGGCCGAACCGAGCACAATTTCAGTGAATTCATGAAGTTCGCTGATGGCTTCCACGGAAGCGCTTAAACAGGAATCAAAAATTAAGATACTGATTCGATTCTCGGGGTATCTTTTTTGGATACGCCTCAATACCTGGCGAAACTCGATAATGGTCAGGTTATCCCCGGTGGCGTCATATCCAACGAATGGATCTACCAGGCGTACATCATCATAATCCTTATCATCCTGAATGCTGGTAGGACCGCTCCAGGAAAGAATTCCAGATCCGTGCGCATTGACGGTTAGAACCACCCTGTCTGCCGGGTAGGTTCGCATGCCCCAATCAAGAAACTCGTAGAAGGTCTGGGCGTCTCCCATATTTTTCTCACCGATTTTCTCCAGAGAATAGATTCCATCATTCTTGATTTCGTAGCGCATTACCCCTGAGTAATTGTAGTCCTGGTAAAAGTCTTTCAGCGTCCTGTTAAGTTCTTTTCCCCGATCATGTTCAATGACTACGTGAGCAGAGCCGTAGTTAAGCCCGTCTTTCAGCTCGATCATATCTCGTACCTGGCTGGTTTCCAGGCTGGCGCTGCCTTCATCATCCCCCACAAAATAGCCAAAAAAAGCCCAGGGTTTTCGCTCAGCAGCGGAAGTTAAACAAACGCTCAGGGACAGAAATAGAAGTATTCTTAACACCGTGGATCTCCTTATTGTATAGCCAGCCAATCAAGGGTACGTAAAGACTAATGCTATGTTACAGTAAGATCGTTAAATTTCTATAGATTGCTATTTTTCAGTTAGGTTTGGAGTGGTTTCCCTGTTGATTTCATGAGAGTCTTCCCCTCCATTTTGCTCCTTTTCTTTACCTCCCAGTATTTCTATTGCGTAGAGGAATCCTTCACCCTGAAGGCTGGATGGAATCTGATATCTATTCCCCTGAGTTCCGATAGTCTCAGCGTGAATTCCTTTATCCGTGACCAGGGTTTGAGTGGCCGGGTTACCAAAATCTGGGGTTATGAAGAAGGCTGGAAGAAATTTGATCCCATCGAAGATTCAACTTTGGACACCCTGAAAAAAGGAAGTGCCTATTGGTTCCTACTCTCCTCTGACGCCCAGTTGAGCATGGAGATGACCCTGGTCTCCCCGGTTGCCTTTGAAGTCGATACTGAGGGTTGGCACATGGTTAGCTTCAACCAGCACACCTTCCTGGACCTTAGAAATCAGGTGGTATCCCAGGCAAGAATAAATGGAACCAGTGTTCCTGAAAATATCGCCACGGTATGGGAATATGGCAGGACTGATGGATGGCAGGCTTTCAAGAGCAGTTCGCAGTCCAATCCACTGAGCACGGTCAAGCCGTTTTACGGCTATTGGTTTCTCTTTCTCTCCTCAGAGGGATCTGGTATTCCTCCTACCTTAACCATCTCACCGATGTTTGAAAGTGAGTTTGGAAACCAGGTAAGCTTTTCACTCTCAGGAACCCATCGACTGGTAGAGGCTAATTCCCTCCCAAACCATGCCACCGGGGCTTTTCCCAATTCTGGCAATCCTAATTCCATCTCTGCCCAGGATCATTCCTTTCAGATCCCTCTCAATCCATCTTACTCAAGTACGGTCCAGTCAGTGGATTTAAACGTGTTTGGAGTGGCACTCAACGGGGTCTCCTTTGAGCCTAACGCGGCAGAGTGGTTCAATAACGATTCCAATTCCGGCTGGAATCAGGATTGGATGGTTGCAAACCTGGGATTTGACTTTAATAATGCCCATGTTCAGCCTACCGGGAAATACCACTATCATGGAATCCCAACTAGCCTGGTGAGCAGTGGAATTGAGACCAGGCATTCCTTACTCCTGGGATACGCCGCCGATGGGTATCCGATCTACTCTCGCTACGGCTATGCTGATCCCAATGATTCTCTTTCGGGGATCAAAGAGCTTCAATCCAGCTACCAACTGAAGTCTGGGACCCGGTCTGGTGGTCCTGGTGGTCCTGGCGGAACCTATGATGGTACCTATGTGGAAGATTATGAGTACATCTCAAATGTTGGGGACTTAGATGAATGTAATGGCAGGACAGGACTTACTCCGGATTCTGAAACGGCGTTGGAGTATGCCTATTTCTTTACCAATACTTTTCCAGTGATTCCACGCTGTTGGAGGGGAATTCCTGACTCTACCTTCATCAACGCAGGTGGAGGGGCAGGCGGGCCAGGTGGGGGAGGACAACCCCCGCCCGGAGGACAGCCTCCTCCCAGGAGATAGAAAGTAAGTAATTAATTTCCAGGAATGGAAACTTTTCCCCTCTTTTTCAGTAGTATGAATTAGTGCGCCTCTATTCCCTTTCTTTCATTCTCATCTCTCTGGTTTGCTGCCTTGGCTTTTCCCCGCGGACCACGGCTGAACCCTTCTTTGATGATGTGGCTCTTGAGAGTCGTGAAGGCACTGAGCAGGAGACTTTGAATAAAGAGGGTAGCGAAGAGAGGACTAAGGCGGAAGGCAAGTGGATCTCCCTGGATCTAACCCCCGCTGAGATTGATCCAGAGCTTTTCAAATCCCTGCCTGAAGGTGCGCAGGGCTTAAGCGCTGAAGAAGTGGCTCCATTACCCCGTCCCGAGAAATTTGGTAAAGGTGGAGTTGTGGAGAAGTCAGAGCAGTGGCAGAAGCTCATGGGCGAGTACTCTCAACTTCCCACTTTAATTTCTTCGTCGGCTACAGTAGTGAATCAGATTCTCGATCCAAAGGCATTCAGTCTGGCAGCAGGTGAACTTGGTTTTGAGGTTGATGAGAAGACACTTTCGTTGAGCCCCGTTTTCACTTCTTTTCAAATGCAGGCCTATGCCCTGGTCCAAACCCTGGTTCGCAAATTCAAAGAACTGCGCAAGGACATCCAGAGCGCACCCAATTCAGCAGAGTCTCTCATTGTCGAAACGAAAAAAGAATTCACCGAGGCCCTGCGTGAACTACAGTTAGCTTCGCTTACAGTTTCCGAGAGCATCGCTTCGGATAAAGGATCCCTCGAAAATTCTCTCAAAAGTAGTAAGGATAAGAAACTTTTGCCCAGCCTGAACTTTGATCGTCCGGATTCTGAATTCAAACTCAAGGACTGGAAGAAAAATACAGGTCATGAGATGAATCCTGTGAATTGGTCCTTTGACACTGGGTCAGCCCTGGCTGGTCAGGAAGTCATGCCCAACTCTAATCTGGCCTACACCCGGGTTCATCTAAACTATTTGAAGAGAGCTCGTTCCAAGATTTCTGACTCAGGAGCCCTTGGAGAGTATCTTAAGAAAGCGGTGGTTAGTCTTAGCTCGGATGGAAAGAAGAACCGCATCTTAAAAAATGCACCCAAAGGTTATGTTTTGCGTGTGCATTCCATTGTCAAAGATGGCAAAGGAAAGCCCATTGGAGTAGCGATAGTTCGTCATAGAAAAGGAGCTCCTCCAAAGGCTAGCACCGTAGCAATAATTCCTTACCCTACTTCAAAAGATGCCCAGCTTTTTCAGCCGAAGCTGCCTGAAACTACGCCCCAGATCGCGACTTCAGGTTCTTCAAACAGTGGGGCGGCCAAGAAGATTCCAAATTTTCAATTTTTAGCACTACTGCTTGAAGAGATTCGCGAGCGTGTGGAAAAACTCTCAGATTCAGATCTTGCCAATGCGAAAGCACTCAAAGAAAAATCTCACATCTTCTATCTCTACTGCCATGATGACCGCGAAACTTTACTTTCTTATGACCAGGGTAGACTTCAGAGCTTACTAACCAGAATTGTGGAGATCCAGTCTTCTCACAGTAAACTTCTCGATAGCATCCTTGACTCTAATCGTTCAAAAGAGCAAATGAATACAGCTTTTGAAGTGGGCACTTCGCAGAACTCCCTGGCGATTTGCGCGTCAATGGTTGCTGAAAGATATGCCTTTGACGACCAGGCAAAGAACCAGGTTATTGGTAACTACGCCCTTGATGTTCGAACAGTCAGGATCGGAAATTTTTTCTCTCGCGGCACCAACGGAAAACAGGCAGTGATGGGAGCCAATAGCGTGATGTCGGGTCACTATTCCGTCGTAGAAATGAAGGCACGGGACTGGATGGAAACAGTAACGGTGGATGTGTATTTTGAGGGTCTGAATCCTTCACAGGAAGCCAGTGGTAAATTTGAGCTCGGTGACAACACTTCCGGCAATCGAAATACCAGTGATTACAACATTTATGTGCTGGATCCAACAGCCACAGGCTATCAATCCCTGCTTTCCTGTGTATCAGAGCTTATTTCATTCACTGATGACGGACGTACTGGTTACTATAAGAAACCCATTGGGTTATGCATGGACAGCCATGCTGACGTTTTTATCCAAGGCGAGGACGGCTCACCATTGCACGGGACCATAGATGGTGTGAAAGGTGCGTCTAAAGGGATGATCAATGATCTGAGCTTCCCTAAACCTTCTGATGGAAGGTTTGTAATTTACCAGGAATCTCCAGGTTTGAGTTGGGCACAGGACTGGGTTGATTACGATGAATCCACCATGAAGGCTGGAATGAGGATTCGTGAGGTTGCCAAGGTCAAACGTAAGAATTTTCGCATCATTCTCGATGGCTCAGGGACTATGGAAGGCGTTTTTGAAAAAGTCGTAGAGTCACTCGAATCAGAATTTAAGTCGCTGAATGATCCCTCATTGGCCTCAGTCCCTTCAGTTCATATTTTTGGCTCTAGAAGTAAAGAAGAATTCACCTCCATTTATAATCCGCTTAAGACAAAGTATGGCGATAAACAGGCCAAGTTCGACTCGAATAATATGCTCAGAGAAGAATGGACAAATTTTGGCCGCGGACCCCTTAGTGTAACAAAGCTAAAAGAGGAAAAGCCCTTCGGACCCAGCCCGATCGTAGCTGGATTAAAGAGCCTTATTCTCGCTGATCCAAGCCGTGGCGGAATTCCAAACGAACCCTGGATTCTGGCAATCATCTCCGACTTCCAGGAATCGGATCCCTGTTTTTCCTACATCAACTGGGTGAGCTACTTCCGCAAGATTCCCCTGGAAGGCAAGCAGATCGACCCGCTGATGACCAGGAAGAACTCGGCACTGGCCATCAATAACAAAGAAGGCGGGATCTGGGAGAATCTACAGGAAATTCAACTCATCTCAGCCAATGGAATCATTGAGAAAAAGATCTCCCCCGCCAAGTGGATCACCAGAGACCCCCTCGCACGCAGGGGAGATAACGGGATCTACTTCTTCCAGAAAGCTAAGGGTGGAAGTTTCAACGAAGCCCTGAGCAATTTCATGGAACCCATTCGCGAGAGTGTGAAACAAAGATCACAATAGGAGCCTGTCGGAGAATTGCCTTTTACTGCGACCGGCTGCAAAAAGCAGGCTCGGCGTTGTCACCAAGAAAATCGCTCTCAATGTGCTTCAAGCACACCTTCGGCGATTTTATTGCCTCCGCCTT
>Ga0257123_1001358_pt1 | contig 14972 bp, 12 predicted proteins | sample SI106_135metaG_FD_190185 | JGI IMG/M metagenome (GOLD analysis project Ga0257123, IMG submission 190185) | Marine microbial communities from Saanich Inlet, British Columbia, Canada - SI106_135 | ecosystem: Environmental > Aquatic > Marine > Inlet | place: Canada: British Columbia | collected...
TCATTTTCTGTAAATGTTGAACCGTTTAGAGGCGGTGGAATTACTGTTCCATATTGGGAAGGAGAAAATATTCCAATAGATTACAAGACTGCTAAAAAAGTAGGAAATTTTCGTAGTAGAGTAAAGAATGGCTCACTTGAATTAACTAATAATATAATTGAAAAATTAACTATTAATGAAATTCCTGATGAAAGCAACATTGTAATTGAATCAAGCAAAACACAAGGTTCAATTGTTATTCACTCATGTTTTGGTTCTAAAATTAATTCTACATTGTCAACATTACTTTCATCAATGCTATCCGCAATATTAGGTTCAATTGTTGATATTCGTTCAGATGGATATAGAATTGTTTTATCTTCTAGATCTCGAATTTCTGAAAAACTTTTTTTTGAAGTTTTAAAAGATGATTATGATTTATACTCTATAGTTACTGCATCTTTGACTGGCACTCATAATATAAATTGGAGAACATGGTGTGTTGCAAAAAAATTTGGAATAGTTGGCCGTGGTGCAATTTATGAAAGAAAATCGGCTCGATTTTTATATGAACGATATTCTAAAACCGTACTTGTACATGAAGCTATTCGTGAATTATTTCATGATAAATATGATCTAAAAAATACTGGAAAATTGTTAAAAGAAATTCGTGAAGATCAAATACATGTAAAATGGATTGAAGTAGACAAATTTTCTAAATTAGCAGAACCAATTTTAGATCATACCTCAAAATATTATGCAGCTCCTGCAAATCTTGATAAAGGAATTATTGATCTTGTTAAAAAAAGACTTGCAAAAACAAAACATCGTTTAGTATGTGCTAGATGTGGAAAGTGGGAACGTGTAGTTGAAACATGTGAAGTAAAAAATATTTTGATATGTCCTTATTGTAAGGCTAGACAAATCACTGCAACTTTTTACTCTGATTATGATCTTCCAAAAATTATTAGAAAAAAATATGAAGGAAAAAAACTTACTGCTGATGAAAAACACAAGTTTAATCGTGCCTGGAAAGTCTCTTCATTAGTGGAAAATTTTGGAAAAATTGCTATAACTGTTATTTCTGGATATGGAGTAGGTGCAGATACGGCAGCAAGAATATTGCGAAACATGGTAGATGAAGAATATTTATTCAAACAAATCTATGAAGCAGAGAGACAATATGTTGTAACTAGAGGTTTTTGGGATTCTTAATTTTTCTTTATAATTTTTGAAAATGGTGACAAGAATAATTCTATTCTACCTTCAAGTCCTGCCTTTGCATTTAATCCAGTAATTGAAACAATTTCTCCTAATTCACATTTATCAATTATTCTAGCTTGATTTCTCCAACCCTTTACCCAAATTTGACCTGTATCATCTTCAACAAACATTTCTGAAAGTGAAATTGATTCTCCAGTTTTTGTTTGTACTTCACGTCTTTCAGGAACTTTTAAAATTATAGATTCAATACAATAACTTTCATCTACTTTAACATCATTAATTTTAGTTCTGAGTTGAGATAATGATGGAATGTTTTCATCATTATCTAATTTTCTAACAAAAGAGTTTTCATCTAATGTGATTGAATTACCATAAACTTTTGATGGCATGCACTCTATAACATCACCCTCTACACAAATACTAGTTGAATTTGAAGAATCACTAATGTTGTAGGTATTCTTTTTACTATCAACTGTTAAAATCATTTTTTTCCCAGTTTCTGTTGTTGAAATAGAAAGAACTCTTGTAATGATTGGTTTTGTCTCTTCCCCTTTGATTTCAATTATTGTAGCATCATTTCCATGAATTTCTAATCCTTGGTTTCCTGATTTTACTCTCACACCAAGTAATCTTACTTTGGCTGATTGTGAAATTACATTTGGAATTGCTGATTCATCTTTACCCCAAAGAACTACCCTCATTCCACTTCCATCTTTACCTTTTAGCCTCATTCTTAGTGCTTTTCCAGGTTGACCACGAGAATTCGTAAATTCCATCCCACTAATTGCACCATCAATAATTCCTGACATTACAATATCTTTTTGACCCTCTAGAGATTCACTAACATCTTTAGTTATGGTGTCAATAGTTGGAATTTCACTACTAGTATCTGTAGTTTCAATATTTGATCCTGAACCAATGTTAATAGTTGGTGAACCATCAAAATCTGATTTTACATAAGCTTTAATGATTTTGATTAAATCTCCTGGTTTTAGATTTTCAATACCTGGTAGATTTGCTTTTTCATCCCATAACTTTACACTAGCAGTAGAATTTGTATCATATACTGTCATTGTTCTTAGATAAAATGGAGATCCATCTTTTCTTGAAAATTGTTTAGCAGGTGAAAGATTCAAAACTCTTGTTTCAAGTGAAATCTCTTTTGCCCCTGCATATAGATCCTTTATACTCATTTCAACTTTTAATGGTCCTGATAATGTAATTCCGTAATCAGATGCAATTAAAAATAATGCTCCTTGATCAGTCAAATATCCTGCACCAATTTTTTCTTTCTTTTGATTTATTTGCTCTTTTACATCTTCTCTAGTTAATTCTGATTTTTGTTCAAGTAATTTATCAATCAAATTTTCAAATTCTGACAATTCATTATTGCTAAACTTGTTGTATTAATAAAAATTTCATTTCCTTGATAATCAATTACCTTGATATTTGATCGCATTTTCTCTCATCATTTTTAAAAATATTTCTAAATTTTTACTTCTAATTTTTTACATATTTTATTTTGAATATCCAATTTCCCTGAAATTATCATATTTACCTCATTAACTAAATTAATAGGAAGATCGCAGTTTTAGTATGTCATGTATTAACGTAAATCATTTATCAAAATCATATGGTTCAGTTAATGCTGTAGATGATATTGTTTTATCCGTTAATTCTGGGCAAGTTTTTGGATTTTTAGGCCCAAATGGTGCTGGAAAATCAACTACCATCAAACTTCTTACCACATTAATTCCTCCTTCTAGTGGTTCTCTTTCTATTTTAGGAGTGGATGCTGTAAAAAATCCCCTTAACGTTCGTCATAAAATAGGCGTAGTCTTACAGCAACCAAGCTATGAACCTACACTAACTGTTGAAAAATCTCTTGATAAATATGGAATGATGTGGAATGTTCCTAAAAAAATACGTAAAAAAAGAATGGAACAACTTTTACAAGATTTTGATCTTGTTGAAATTCGTAAAAAAAGAAATGAAGATCTTTCAATTGGACAACGAAGACGAGTACAAGTTGCTCGTGAATTTATGCATGATATGGAATTATTATTTTTAGATGAACCAACTGTTGGATTAGATCCGAGTGCTAGAAGAAAATTATTAGATTATTTAAAAAATAAAGTTAAAATTGGATTAACTATTTTTTATACAACACATATTCTCTCCGAAGCTGAATATCTTTGTGATGAAATAGCTATTATTGATAAAGGAAAAATAATTGCTATTGATTCACCTAACGCATTAAAATCTAGATTTGGAAAAGAGAAAACAATTAAAATTCATTTATTAGAAACACAATCTAACATATCAGCACTCTTATCAGGAATTTCTGATTGTAAAATTAATTTTGAGACTGGAACTAATATTATAATTCATTCAGAACAATCAGAATTAGTTTTGTTACAGGTATTGAAAATACTAAATGAAAATAATATTCAAATTGAAGATTTATCAGCTGTTCCAACAAATCTTGAAGATATATTTTTAAAAATGGTGAAAGAAAATGCATCCAATAATTAGACTTGTAAATAGAAATCTTACGATTTCTCTTAATCCTGGATTTTTAATTTGGCAAGTTATTTTCCCATTAATCTATATTTTTGTAGCAGGGTATGCATACGCTCCATTGATTAATGATGTTCCTTTTGGGGGAAAGGATCTTGATTATCCAGCATTTTTGGCATCTGGAATGATAGGATTTAACATTATGAATAGTACACTGATTTCTGGTATTCTTATTTGGAATGATAGGAGACATGGCATGTTTGAACAAATCATGTCAGGACCATTTACCAGAAGTCATTACATTCTTAGTAATATTTGCACTATAGGCATAATCGGCTTAGTTAGTGCATCCTTAATAGCTGTAGTTGGTTACCCTGTATTTTTTGAGTCTGTAGAATTTTCATTTATTACAATTCCAATAATTATTTTTGGTGCAATTACTGGTTCTATACTATTTGGTTCATTAGCATCTATAATTTCTACCAGAATTCACTCAAGCGAAGGATTCAATGTTATTATCAATACTGTTTTTCTCTTTTTTGCCTTTGTTAGTACTGCATTTTATCCTGCAGATGGAGCACCAGAACCATTACGTACTGCATTTTATCTTAACCCATTAACCTATCTTGTCGATGTTATTAGAGCAGGAATTTTTGGAACAATTACTGAATTTGTAATAATTGAAATGATAATTCTTGTTGCTATTGCATCTGTACTTTTTATTATTGCATCAAAACTTCTTACAAAATTAGATTTTTAGAAATAATAATTATTTTTTAAATTTTTCATATAGTTCATTTATTTTTTTAATCATATCTAAATTTTCATATTCTACTAAACTTAGATTTGGAATTACACAATGTCCTCCAATTATTCCTGGAAACATTTTTGGTCGATTACCTAAATTTTCATGAATTTCATCTGCAAATTTCCACATTTCATCAAAATCAACTCCTTCCTTTTCACAAATCATTTTGGTAATCTGAGCATAATTAATTAACCATCCATAATATGTTGTATCCACTAATATTTTTGCAAGTTCTGCAGTTTTAGTAGTAGACATCCAATCTATTTTTTCAAATCGTTTTTCTAAGTCTAATTTCATTTTTGAATCTACTTGTTTATCATCTGAAGAAATAAATTTTGTATATTTTTTGATATCATCTAAAAATCTTTTATGTACTCCACGAACTGGAGAATATAAAATTGGAATTTTAGATTTTTCTTGAATATTTTTTGTTGTTCCAGGTTTTATGGTGGAATGAATTAAAACAACTTTTACACCATCTATTTTACTAATCCAATTTGATGTAATTTCTACGAATTGTGTTAATTCTCCAGGAAGACAAACATGAAGATATTCTGGATTTTTAATTATAGTATTTTCAGAATAATTTTTACATTTTGAATTATCTTGATCTATTCCTACACAATCAATACCTCTTTCAACAAGTAAATCAAATAGGGTTTCTCCAACCTCGCCCATTCCTAATACGATATCAACCATGTACCTAATTTTAGAAAAATTACCTATATTATATTCGTGTTATAGTCACTCAGGATTTTAAATAAAGTAGCCCGGGCAAGACTCGAACTTGCGTCTCGGGCTTCAAAGGCCCAAATGCTTGACCGCTACACTACCGGGCTGCTAAATCCAACACTCTCATTCCCTTAATGAACTTTTTATTATATTTGACTCTTAAAATTAGTTCAAATTATTCTTTGATTACCTTCATTAATTTTTGTATAGGATCTTCCATTTGCCTAACTATTTTTTTTGCTCTATTTTGATTAATTTTATTTGTAGATTCAAAAGTTTCCCTGATATAATCAGAAATTCTATCTGCATTTGTTTCTCTTTTAACTAAATGTTTTTTCACTAAAAACTTTTCAACAATATTTGGAACTGCATTATAAGATATTGTTGGAATTCCCATTAAAGCAGATTCAGCAGTCATGGTTCCTCCAGATCCTATAAAAATATCTGTATTATTTAACAAATGTTTTCCATCAAAAGACATTTTTACAATTTTAGCTTTTTTGCCAACTATTTTTTGAAGATTTTGAATTTGTTTTGCATATCTGCCAAGTATTACAATATTTTCATTATTGTAATGATTAACAATTTTTTTAATGATTGGTATTATTTTACTTGATTTTGATGTATATGATGCCTCTTCTTCTTCTATTCTAATCAAAATATTTTTTCTTTTGTTGTTTTTAAACGGTAATGATTCATTTTGATTAATTTTTCTTTTAATGGTAACAACTGCATCAATGGCTTTGTAAGAAATAATATTTTTCTTATCAATTCCGTATCGGGAAAATTCATTTTTTGGAATAACGTGTGGAATCAATAATTTTTGAATTAATGGTAATGTTAATCGCATTACAGCATTTGCGTGAGGTGAATCACAAAATGCTATGTGTTTTATTCCTAAACCAAATGAAATTCTTGCTGCCTCTGGAGAGCAATAACTTATTGCTAAATCTGGTGAAAATACCTCAATTTTTCTAGACATTTTTCCCATTCTATCAATACTTGCCATTAGTTTTGTTTTCTTATCATTTCCACCATGTTTTCCAACAAAAATTAGGTCAAAATTACGTACTTTTGCTAATTTTGAAACTTCATCATAATCTCTTGATGTACATAAAAGATCATGTTTTTTCCTTAATTTTTCAATTATTGGTTCAGAAAACAATAATTGTTTTGGTGTAAGAATATCTATCCATATTTTCAAGTAATTTTCCTAATTGACGTGAGTTCAATAAGTTTTTCTTAGTCTATTACCAGTGATAGTGTAATGGGGGGGACCAAAGTTGTTGTTTATGGACTCAGTACTGAAGGATATGCAATTGCGTCACAAATGGCAATCAAAGGAGCAGATGTTTACATCATTGATGAATCTACTCCTTCAGCAATTTCACTTAAAGCAGAAATTGCCAAAACTTATCCAAATGTTTCTTCTCTAAAAGAAGATGAACCATTATTAGCTATGGAACCAATTGATGTAGCTATTTCCAAAGCAAAATATCTTTTTTTCACTCCAAGAATTAGAAAAACAGGACAAGATGTTAAAACAGAAATTCATTCAAAATTTAAGGATGCAGTAACATCATTAAAAAAAAACAGCTCAGTAATTTTTACACTTCCAACAGGATTTGGAGGCAACAATGAAAACATTTCATTATTAGAACATGTAACTGGTCTTGAGGTTGGAAAACAGATATCTTATTTCTATTACCCCCTAGAAGATCTAAAACAACAACCAAAAAATATTGGTTCATTTAACGGAAAAGAAGATTCTACATTATCTGATTTATTAACTATCGATAAAAATATGAAAAAATTTGTTGCTCTTTCTTCATCAGAACATTTTCATGCAATTGATACTCTGTCAAGATTTTCAAGTTTATGTAGTGTTTTAGAAGTGTGTAAATACGCTCAAGACGAAATTACTAAAAATGATTTATCATCAGATGATTTTCAAGAAATATTTTTAGATAATATGGTTGGTGGCTTACTTGATCTAAAATCTTTAGGCTCCTCTTTTGAAGGTGCAAATACACTCATGTATCTCATTAATGGGAGTGTAAAGGGAATTGATGGATATGTTAAACGACTAATTGATGAAATTCGTTCAACATTAAAGAAAAATGATCTTAAAGCAAGTAGAACAAAAATTGCATTATCTTGGACACTTGATCAACATGTAATGCGTGGAGATAAAATTGAAATGCTTCAAAATCTAACTTCAAGATTACGTGATTATATTGGTGATGTGGAAGCATATGAAGATCCAAACTTTGATCTATTTCACAGTGACAAAACTACAATTGTAGTGGCATGCTCAAAATCTGATTTTGATAATATTAAAAAATCTAAACAAGATTCTAATTTAATTATTGTAAAAGCTAATCCTTTGTGCGAAACAATCCAATAATAGTATAAATTAGCTAAATTATTATTTTCTTTAAAATGTCAACTGAAACAAATCCTGATGATGTTCCTGTAAATATTATATCTGAAAATCAATCTGAAATAAATTCTGATAAAATAATTTCTGAAGATTCTGAAATAAATTCTAAAGAATACAAATCATCCCAAACTAATGAAGAACTCGTTAAATTATTAGATGTTGAAAAACAAAATGTAATTGAAATTGATGAAAAATTAAAACATGTTCTAGCTGATTTTCAGAATTTAAATAAAAAAACGCAATCTGATATACAAAATGGAGTCAATACAAAAGTTGATGAATTTATATTAGATTTTTTAAAAATATATGATGACTTTATTCGAGCAAAAGAAGTTTTTTCTGAAAATAAAATTAACACTGATGGTTTAGACTCAATTTTAAAAAATATGGATTCATTATTGAAAAAATACCAAGTTTCTCCTATTGATGCATTAGGAGAAATTTTTGATCCAAATTCACATGAAGCTATATCCATAATTACAGATCCAAATTTGGATGATAATACAATCACAAAAGAGATCAGGAAAGGATATATTTCTCAAAATAGGATTATCAGACCTACTCTGGTAGAAATTTCAAAAAAGGATGATAAAAAATGACTAAAATAATTGGTATAGATTTAGGAACAAGTAATTCAGCTGCTTCAGTTGTAATGGGTGGGAAACCAACAATAATTCCTGCTGCTGAAGGAGCAACTGTAGGCGGAAAAGCATTTCCATCAGTTGTAGCATTTTCTAAAGAAGGTGAACTTTTAGTTGGAGAGCCAGCACGAAGACAAGCTGTCACAAATCCTGATAATACTATTGTTGCAGCTAAAAGAAAAATGGGCTCAGATTTTATTTTTAAAATTCAAGATAAAGATTACAAACCTCAACAAATCTCATCATTCATTCTACAAAAAATCAAAAAAGATGCTGAAGCATTTGTTGGAGAACCTGTAGAAAAAGTAGTTATCACTGTTCCTGCATATTTTGATGATAATCAACGTCAGGCAACAAAGGATGCTGGAGTCATTGCTGGTCTAGATGTTGTTAGAATTATCAATGAACCAACTGCTGCAGCATTAGCATTTGGATTAGATAAAGCAAAAGAAGACATGAAAATTCTTGTCTTTGATTTTGGTGGTGGTACACTAGATGTAACTGTCATGGAAATGGGTGGTGGTGTTTTTGAAGTAATGAGTACATCTGGTGATACTCAATTGGGTGGTACTGATATGGATAAAGTTCTAATTGATTTTATTGCTGATGAATTTAAGAAAAAAGAAGGTATTGATTTAACTGCAGATACAACTGCAATGACTAGAATTAGAGAAGCTGCTGAAAAAGCAAAAATTGAATTATCAACTGTAATGGAAACTGATGTTAATTTACCTTTTATCTCACATGATCCATCATCTGGAGCAAAAAATCTTGAATTTCGATTAACTAGATCTAAACTAGATGAATTAATTGGACCAATTGTTGACAGATGTAAACCATCAATTACCAAAGCACTGGAAGATGCAAAACTATCAAACTCTGATATTAACAAGATTGTAATGATCGGTGGACCTACAAGAATCCCATTAGTTAGAAAATTTGTTAGTGAAGTTGTTGGTAAAGATGCTGAATCTGGAGTCGATCCAATGGAGGCAGTAGCAATGGGTGCAGCAATACAGGCAGGAATTATTGCGGGTGATGTAACTAGTGATATTGTTTTACTTGATGTTACTCCATTAACGTTAGGAATTGAAACACTAGGTGGAGTTCGAGAACCACTAATTGAAAGAAATACTACTATTCCAACATCAAAAGGTAAAGTTTTCACAACAGCTGCTGATAATCAAACAGCAGTTACAATTCATGTTGTTCAAGGAGAACGACCTATGGCTACAGATAATGTATCATTAGGAAGCTTTAATCTAACTGATTTACCACCTGCTCCAAGAGGAGTTCCTCAAATTGAAGTCAAATTTGATATTGATGCAAATGGAATAATTAATGTAACTGCAAAAGATCTTGGAACACAAAAAGAAGCAAAAATTACTATTGAATCATCTTCTAAATTATCTCCAGAAGAAATTGAAAAATTAAAAGAAGATGCAGAAAAATTCTCAGATGAAGACAAAAAGAAGAAAGAAAAAATTGATCTTAGAAACGAAGCAGAGAGTTATATCTACACTACTGAAAAATTAGTAAATCATGATCTTAAAGATAAAATTTCTCAAGAACAAGGAATCAAAGTAACTGATGCAGTTAAAGAAGTCAAAGAGGTTTTAGATAAAGAATCTGATGAATTAAAACCAAAACTTGATGCATTACAAACTATAGTTAATGAAATTACAACAGAACTTTACAAAAATGCCACCCCACCTCCAGGCGCAGAAGGACAACAAGGCGCAGAAGGACAACAAGGCGCAGAAGGACAACAAGGCGCAGAAGGACAACAAGGCGCAGAAGGACAACAAGGCGCAGAAGGACAACAAGGCGCAGAAGGACAACAAGGCTCTGAGGAGCAAAAAACAGAATCAGAATCAGATGAAACAAAAAATAGTTAATTTTTCAAATTTATTCATTTATACAGTTAATAGAAAAAAGGAATAATTCATGTCTGCAAAACGAGATTATTATGAAGTTTTAGGAATTTCTAAATCATCTTCAGGTGATGAATTAAAAAAACAGTATAGAAAATTAGCATTAAAATTCCATCCTGATCGAAATAAATCTGAAGAGGCACCTGAACATTTCAAAGAAATTTCAGAAGCATATGCTGTTTTATCAGATCCTGAAAAAAAACAACTCTATGATCAACATGGTCATGCAGGTGTTGATGGAAGATATTCTAGTGAAGATATTTTCCAAGGTGCACGTGGAGATTTCAGTGATATTTTTGGTCGTAGTGGAGGAGGATTTGATTCTATTTTTGAATCCATATTTGGTCGCGGAGGTGGAGGAGGATTTGGTTTTAATCAACAAAGAGGTTCTGATATTCTATATCAAACCACAGTAACTTTAGAGGATGTTTTACATGGGAAAAAAGTAGAAATTGATTTGCAAAAACAAATTCAATGCGATGTTTGTCATGGGACTTGTTGCAAACCTGGCACTGACAAAAAAACTTGCTCAACTTGTAATGGTCAAGGACAAGTACGTCAAACTCGTAATATGGGATTTGCATCATTTGTAACTGCTGCTCCATGTCCTGCTTGTAGAGGTCAGGGTTCAGTTATTGAAACTCCATGTAGTGATTGTAAAGGACAAGGAAAGAAAACAGGTTCCAAAAAAGTGACATTTGAAATACCTCCGGGAGTTGATTCAGGTGATTACACTGTTCCAAATGAAGGAAATGAAGTTTCTTCAGGTTCTAATGGTGATTTGATAGTTAGAATAAACGTACAACCTCATTCTAAATTTAACAGAGATGGAAAAGATATTTTCTATGATCAAGATGTTTCAATGGTTGATGCAGCATTAGGTTGTGAATTAATTGTTCCCACATTAGAGGGTACAGAAAAAATCAAAGTTGATTCAGGTAGTCAACCAAATACTATTATCAAATTAAGAGGAAAAGGAGTTTCACATATCAATTCTAGAGGAACAGGGGATCAATATGTTAGAATTGTAGTAAATATTCCAAAAAAACTCAATAAACATCAAAAAAACCTCCTTGATGAATTCCAAAAAACTAGCGATTAATTGAAAAAATGAAAATTGCACTAGATGTTGATGGAGTACTTGCTGATGTTATACAATCATGGTTGAATTATAGTAATTCAATTAGAGATAAAATCTCAAAACATGAAATTACTGATTGGGATTTTTGGAAGAAACATCAAATTAATCGCTATGATTTTTACGCTGAACTAAGCTCATGTTGGAAAAATTGGAAAGAAATACCTGCTACTGAGAATAACCTATCCTTAGTAACAAAAAATCTATCAGAACTTGGAAATGTAGATATTGTTACTGCCCGAGAGCGTTCAACTGATTCTTTTGTAAAAAATTGGCTTGAATATTATGATGTATCTTATGATAACTATGTATCAGTAATTGATGGACCAATGAAAGCTGATTTAGATTATGATGTGTTTATTGACGATTCACCATTAAATGCATTAAAAATTATTCAACAAAATAAAAAAATTATTTTATATTCTCAACCATGGAATCAAAATATTACTGACAAACATATTCACAGAGTTTCAAATCTTTTTGAAGCAGTTGATAAAATTAAATACAATTAATCTTTTTCAAATTTTCTTACAATTATTTGATGTCCATTTTTAATGTGATCTGAGTGTGTAGTGTTTAGTAATTCTGCAATTTTATCATCATCATAGAATTTAATATTGTAACGCCCAATTACTTTTTTACAATTTGTACAAAATAATTCTCTGAATTCCATATTCTCCCTTTAGTAGTTGAATATTGTATTAGAGTATAATAAAGAAACTTATTCTTAATTCAGATTTTTTTACATGCGGGAGTCACCCAGCCTGGTCAACGGTGTAAGGTTCAGATCCTTATCTTCTAGGAGTTCGTGGGTTCAAATCCCACTTCCCGCATCAATCAAAATTTTCTAATTTCTTTTTGATATTTTTTAAAAGAAGATTGTTTACTAATTCACCTGATGCCTTACCTCTTAATTCCTTCATGGTAATTCCCATTAGCGGTCCAACTGCTCTTTCTTTTTGATTTTTAATAATTTCTTGATTATTTTCAACTATTTTTTTAATAATTTCTTCCACATCTGATTCTTTTACAGCCTCAATTGATGTATTTTTCATTGCATCTAGAGTTGATTGTGATTTTCCAGCCATAATACTCTCAAAAATTATTTCAATTGATTCTTTGGCAATATCCCCTGAATCTAATAATTGAAATGATTTTTCAATGTCTTCATTTTTTAACAATTTTGAATTCAACCCACTTCTTTCTAAATTAGTTATTGATGAACAAAGAATTGATGCAACAAATGTTGGATTGATTTTAATTTCTCCAACTATTTTTTCAAATAATTCTATATACCGTGAATCAAAAATTTGCTCTGATAGTTGTGGATTTAATTCATATTTTTTCTGTAATTCTAATAACGATTCATCCCATGATTTTGGAATATTCTTTTTAGCATTTTCTAGTTCATCATTTGATATGATTACTGGTGGAATATCTGTTTCAGGATACATTCTTGCTGCTCCAGGTCTTGGGCGCAGGAATTTTGTTTCACCATTAATAGTAGCTAATCTAGTATCAATTGGAATTCCATTATTTTTTATGAATTCAATTCTTGAAATGATTTGATCTATGACTATGTGAATTTTTTCTTCTGTTGTAGCTAATATCAAATATGCATCTTTTTCATTAATTTTTAGAAAATCTTTAAGATTTTCAATATCTATTTCCTCTACACCATAATTTGGAAGTTCATCTGAATGAAATACTCCTCCAATCCCAAAAAATCGTACTAATTCTGCAATTTCTTTTCCTAACCTGATTCCTTCATATGGTGTATATCCAAACATCCCACCCAAACTATTAAATGAAATTGCCAAAATTTTCTGTTGTTTTTTAATTGCACTTTGAATTATTTTTGATTTACATTTTGTAAACAATTCTGTAATATCTTTTCTATCATTTTCTTTATCATGAATCCAATTTCTTTTTTGTAATTCTTTTGAAATTTCTAGTAATCCTTGTTGTCTTTTAGCCTCATATTCTACTACTTTTTCTATTTGATCTAGTTGTTGAACCCCTTTAACTTCAATTACCACTCCTCCTTCTTTTATTGAAACATTGACATCTTGTCTAATTGAACCTAAACCTCTTTTCACTTTTTTTGTACTACGTAGAATTCGTCCTAATGCTAATGCAATTTTTTTAATGTGTTGTGGTTCTACTTCAAAAGGTTCTGTAGCAATTTCTACTAAAGGAATTCCTAGACGTTCTAATCCAAATTTTCTAATTATGCCCTTATCACCTAAATTCTTTGCAGCATCTTCTTCAAGACAAATGGATTGAATTCCTATTTTTGTTCCTTCCACTTCAAAATTACCACCTTGTGAAATTAACATTGTACGTTGAAATCCTGTTGTATTGGAACCATCAACTACTGTTTTTCTCATAGGGTATATTTCACTAAAAATTTCTGATTTTAATGCAGAAGCAATGATTAACGAAATTCTTTTGGCATCTTCATCTAATTCATGTGGTGGTTCTTCATCTTGTTCTACTAGACAACTACTATTTGGATTTGCATAATATACTATTGATTTTGATTTTGATTTTTCAAATAATGCTGCTGGATCATATTCTCCTAATTCACTTTTTGCTGCACGTAATTTTCTTTGAAATTTTATAGAATATTCTTCAGTATCAATTGGGATACAATTACAAAATAATTTTTTATTGGTTGCTAATTGCTGATGAATTTCTAATCCCACTTTAACTCCTACATCATTTATTGAAAATTCTGACATTCTGTCTCTCTTTAATTTGATAATTCTGATGCAATATTTTTAAGCATGATTTTCTTTACTTCATCAATATTTTGATAGTTTCCTATTGCCCACATTGCTTTTACTAGCGCTACTTCTGGAATCATATTTTCTAATGGAATTATGCCTAAATCAAGTAAATCACGACCACTTTCATAAACTGTCATTCCTATCCTACCATCAATGCATTGAGATGTCATGCCTAGAAAGATTCCTTTTTCATTTGCTTTTTTTACATTTTCATACATTACTTTTCCAATATGGCCCAATCCAGTACCTTCAAAAATTATTCCTTTATACCCATTCTCAATTAATTGATTGAGTAAATTTGGATCATATCCTGGATGATATTTTACTAGCGCAACTTTTGTATCTAAATTAATTTTTGACTGAAATTCATTTATTTTAAAAAAGTCTTTGGAAATATTTTTTTGAATTTGATTTTCTGCAATAATGAATGCTGGATTGCCTCCAATGGTTTGAAATGCTCCTCTTTTACTTGTATGATTTTTTCTTACTCTAGTTCCAAGATGACAAGCAATTGTATCATCATTTTCATCTTGATGCATTACAATGTAGATTCCTTTAGTGTTACTTTCAATGATAAATTTAGTAGCACCTATCAAATTTAATGCTGCATCTGATGATGCACGGTCTGATGATCTTTGTGAACCTACTAGCACAATTGGAATTGGAAATCCTGCAAGTGCAAACGAAAGAAAAGATGATGTATAATGCATTGTATCTGTTCCATGTGCAATAATTATTCCAGTATAGTCTGATTTTGAAAA
>Ga0257123_1001372_pt1 | contig 14854 bp, 16 predicted proteins | sample SI106_135metaG_FD_190185 | JGI IMG/M metagenome (GOLD analysis project Ga0257123, IMG submission 190185) | Marine microbial communities from Saanich Inlet, British Columbia, Canada - SI106_135 | ecosystem: Environmental > Aquatic > Marine > Inlet | place: Canada: British Columbia | collected...
TTTAGCACGCCACTTATAAAAAGTGGCGCTGCTCATACTGTGTTCTCTGCACAGCTCTGATACTGGAACGCCTGAGCCTGCTTGGCTCAGTATTTGCATGATTTGTGAATCTGATTTACGTGTTGTCTTCATTTGAATCTCCTTATGTTTTTATTATAAGAAAATTCTACTTTTACTGTGTGTTAATTTTTGGGAGGATTACACACCCAATAATCAATCTCTCTCTCATTTACTAAGTTTGTAAAATGAAACAACATATTACACAGAACACTCTCTCTATGTTCTAGATCTTTACCTTTAATAGCTATGTCAGAACGATTCATTATTATAATTTTTTCTTTTGAAAGATGGAAATCATTAATTAATTGACTCACCATTTCATCAATATTTCTTCCAGCTATAATAATCTTGTCAAAATTAATCAAACTTAAATCTGATGTGTGATGTATTTTTATATCACCAAATAATTCACCACTTTTTTTAACATCATTATCTATAAATCCAACAATTTTATAAAGACTCTTATTTAAAGATCTGTACACAGCCCTTCCATGATAATGCAATCCAAAAATTAATACTTTTGTCACAGATACCTAATAAAAATTCAACAAATTTACACAACTAACTATTGCAATACTCATTCCGATTAAATCCAAAAAATATTTTTATCGAATTATGCGTAACAACATAAACCCTTCAGCAGCATTACGCCCTACTGAAGCACCACGATATTTTGCTAAGTTCTCAACACTTTGAATAGATCTTGCATGCGGCCAATGTCTCATTTCAGACTTGTATACCTCTAGTGCTTTAATTTTTCTATCAAGAGTATCGCTAACATCTTCATACCAGTTAGGATTAAAAGCAGCGCCTAAACTGGTTGATTGCCATCCTGTACTTGAAGCCACTTCAAATTCTAATAGCTTCTGCACACAATGACCTGTCTGAGGTCGGCAAGCTGTAACAACTGCTTCATGAGTTATTCTGTGGTCTATATTTAGATCACCACCATAGTGAGTAACCACTGTATGCGGTCTCAACCTTCCTATCTCTTTTTCAATTAATTTTATTACATCTAATTGATCTAATGAGTCCATTCTATTATCAGGAAGTCCTAAGACTTTAACTGAAGCGGCTCCAAGAACTTTTCCAGCTTCTTTTGCTGAGTTTGCCAATAGTGACAGTTCTTTACTATTAAGATTAATATCACGCACTTCTGCTCTTGAAGTTTCACCCTCAGCCATAATTAGAATATGGACTGAATCTCCTGCATTTGACCATTTAGCAATAGACGCCCCACAGCCAAGTACTTCATCATCTGGATGAGCTGCTATTATTAAAATTGTTTTACCTATCTCTTCTTTGCTACTATATTCCATGATGCGAATTGGTGATTGTTTTTTGGCTCATAATTATTAATAACTTTTTCACTTAAGTGAATTATTTCAAAATTAGAAAATAAATAACGCATATGGCTTTCATTAGAAAAATGCACGTTTCCTATATTATAAAATTGGCCTTTTTCTATATCAGTACGTGTATAGATATCTGCACCTTCTCGCCCAATTTTATAATCAGAATGTTTTGTAGAAAACCAGTTAATACCAATAAAATATCCTCCACTCTTAAGTAAATTAAAACTATTCTCTAATGTATGCTTAATGGCAGATAAATTATTGTGAGTTACTGCTGCCCTGTCAATAATAATATCAGGACTAGGCAAATCAATACAGCACTCTATATCTGTAAAATCACCTACTACTGCCTTTCCTTTAAGATTTGGAAATTTATCACGTAAAATATCAACCACTTCTGTACTACCATCTATCCCGTAGTACTCCATTCCTAATGATTGGATAAATGGTATATTGGGACCTGCACCGCACCCTAACTCAAGCACCACTCCATTACTCCTAATTGAGTCTTTACAGTGACTATATAACAATGAAACTAAATCTGACCAGGGCCATGATGTTAACTGCATTCCATCTTTATATATACCATTCCATTCACTAGAAAATCCATTCATACAATGTATTCCTTATTTGAAATTAATAACACAACAGATTAAACTCTTACTATATTTTCATGCATCAACACATCATAACTGTTACTACCCTCATTAAACAGAAGATCTATAATCGACATATAAGGTAAGAAGCTCCTTCCTCTTTGATTGTATACAGGATGTATATATTCCTGAAAATAAACATCTATACCAGCTTTATCAAAAGAATCTACATTGGCATAGTTTTTACCCTGCTCCCCAAATATATACTTATCTGCTTTTAGCTTAATACACATATCTAAAACTAATTCAGAACCCTTTCCAGTAAAATCATAATCACTCGCCTTAACTATTGGAGTGTCAATATTAAGACAATTTATAAAATACTGTAACAAACTTAAATTTAACTCACCTAGTGATTGCCTTGAATTTTTAACCAGCACATCCCTTAACTCTACAAAGTATTTATCAAAGAACGGGGTTTTTTTGTAATTTAACTCTATTGATTTCAAATGCTTTTTCACCCAATCATTTTGAATAATTAGGATATCCGAAACATTCTTTTCAAGATGATTTTTTGATTCTACAGGGACTGATAGCCATAAATCCCCATTACTAGTTTTTATCTTATTTCTGTTATTATAATCTTTTTTTTGATATTGAACAACATCAAAAAAACAGAAAATATCCGATATAGCAATTTTATGGAACAATCCTAACCATGGTAAATAAACAGGCTGATGTGCAGTTAAAGTCACTATTTTTTTCCTTATTGCTTTATATCCGTTACAACTTGAGATATTTTTTTAGCAATATTATTGTCTAGATCGGGATATATTGGCAGTGAAACAGTATGTCTTGAAATATATTCGGCATTTTTATAGCTAACAGAATCATCCAATAGCTCATCCAACTCAATAGGAACTATTGCTCTAACTCCATATGTTTTTAATCTGTTGATTATTATTTTTGGTTTTTTGACTCTCAATACCGCTCTATATCTGACTGGTGTATTTTTAGTATTGTTACAATCTAACAAATTTAGTCCTGCAGATTTATAAATTGAAAATATCTCATCTCTTTTTTGGTTAAATGTTGAAAATTGACTTAGTTGCTCTCTTCCAATAGCTGCTTGCACATCTGTCATCTGGAAATTAAACCTTATTTTTTCATCTCTACGATTATCAAATTCACGATAATCTTTTATTTCATCTATTAAGTTTATATCATTGGAGAATACAACTCCTCCTTGCCCACCTGAAGTAATAATCTTGGTCGCATAAAAAGAGCATATTCCTATTTCACCTCTTAACCCAATACGTTCTCCATTCTCCTTTGCTCCAAATGCTTGCGCTAAGTCTTCAATTACTTTGTAACTTCTGTTACTTTGAACATCTATTGGTATTCCATACATAGATGGAGATATCAAAATATCAATCATAGATACTTGCTCTGCATTAAGATCGATATTTGGTGAATCTTCTTTACAATCTATATATATCGGAATAGCACCCGCCATTTCTACAGCATTTCTTAATGCACTACATGAATAAACCGGAACACCCACACGACTACCTTTGGATTGCAGAACCCATAACGCCAAAAATAAAGCCGATGTTCCACTAGATACAACAACTGCACTTCTTGAATCTAGTCCAAAAAAGTCAGATATTTCATCCTCAAATGCAACAACCTCTCTACCTTGTGCTACCCAGCCGCTATTAATAACACGTTTTGCTGCTATTACCTCCCTTTGACCTAATGTTGGCTTATTATGAGATATCATTTATTCTTATTTGCTTCATACTCAGCCTTGTAATAACCTGACTTAATTTCATTACCAATCACTAGAGAAAAAGGTGCTATCTTAACAGATCGTATGATACTACCAGCTGCTATAACTGAATGATGTCCAATGGATGCACCGCCAAGTATTGCACAATGAGTGCCTATAAAGACAAAGTCACCAATTTTTATATCTCGATTGGTATTAGTATTATCTAGCCCAATACACCTGCGGTGGGAATCAGCAACATTAATAGCAACAAATGATGCAATATCACATTTTTTACCTATAACCACTTTTGCACCCTTTGCATTTATTTCGGAAAACCCTCCAATATAGGTTTCTTCACCTATTACAGGAGACCCATTAATCCAAACCAACGGATGAAAAGGATTATCTTGATTGTTAATCGTATGCAGAAATAACTTTTTGAATTCACTATTTTTCATTTCAATATCAAAAAACTATTGGCTCTCCTTTATGGTAACTTTTTTGAGATGGTCTCTCTAAAAGATAGTCTAGGAAACTGGGTGGAAGTCCATTTCCACACTCTACTCTTTTTAAAGATATATTATCATCGGAAAACAAATCTCCTTTTTTAATATCACATGAAGCGATTAATCGCCTTTGATACTCATTCTTATTTTTATACTCTAAATGAGTTGGTCTTACCAACGACCTTCCTTTCATTTCATAAGCTAACTTAATAGAATCAACCCAATTTTTCAATCCTTTTGGATTTTCAGAGAACCAATGATCCGGGCCTGGCAAATTATTATTTAAAGTAAAGTGTTTTTCTAGAATCGTTGCACCCAATGCAACTGCAAGTGATGATGCAAGAACCCCTTTTGTATGATCTGAAAATCCTATCTCTACCCCAGGTAAAGCATTTTTTAGTGTATTTAATCTTGCTAAGTGTACTTCTTTTGGTGGAGTAGGGTATTGCGAAGTGCATAGTAAAACTGACACGGGATTATCATCAAACCCACCGGCAATATTAACTGAATTGTATACTTCCGCCAAATCAGACATTCCAGAAGATAGTATTAACGGTAATTTTTTATTTGCATAACTGCGAATTAAAGGAGTATTAGTTAAATCATCTGATCCTACCTTAATTGCAGGAATACCAACCTCCATCAAAAGATTGAGATCACCTACATTTTGTGGAGTCGACATGAAAGTAATTTCCTGCTTATCACACTCTTTTTTTATCTCAAACCATTGCTCTCTATTAAATTCATAACGCTGAAACATACTTAACATTGACTCTGTTACTGTTTTCCCTTGGGATTGATATGTAAACTGTTGACTTTCCCCACAAAACTCTATAGCACGAAAAGTTTGAAATTTTACTGCATCTGCACCCGAAACTTTGGCCATTTCAATCATCTCAAATGCACGTTCTATATTACCATTATGATTTATGCCAACTTCGGCAATGCAGAATGGCTGTTCATCTACACCAATTTTTCTGTCGCCAATTTTAAATAATGTAGATGAAATTTGTGAATTCAAAATTTACCCCAAATCAATTCTCGAAAAAACCAATACTCAACATTAACATTAACATTAACATTAACATTAACATTGTTCAACAATTTATTTATATTCAATTAATTATTTTGGGTCAAGACAACTTAAACGACCCATTTCTAAAAATTTCAAGCAAAATTTTGCTTGCGATTATTAAATCTAAACTCGCATTCTTTGAGATGTAAATTAAACATGTTTTTAATCATGCTTAATTTGTCTTGACCCATCATTTTTTAGGCACAAATAAAATTTCTGCCACTTCTAACCCATCAATTATAACACGTGTTTGGAATAACTTACACGCAACTACACGTACAAACTCCAATTGCAGTACCTTCCATTTTTTTGGATATGTGTAAATGGTTAACTGCCCTAAAAACCAACCTTTTGGCTTAGAACATTCCAGTAAATCCAGTTGTTTGTTAAGCAACAGTTTATTTAGTGAAATTGCTGACTTAAGGAAATCCATCTGAAATGATTTATTATTCTCTATCATAAGTGTTGTTGAACTATATGATGCTGGCTGAAGATTTTTATAAATATCTTTAACAGAATCACATTCAGAATTAAAATTATGTATTGGATAAATACCAAATATATTATTATCAATAAAAATACTTGCGCCGCTATCTTTAGTGTTATCCTGTGCAATGCTTATTGCGCATGTCATAATAGGGTATTCAAACTTCATTGTTAATGGATAATTAACTGCCAATGACTTAATAACAGCATCAACTATAGTAGTAGAATGCAAATAATCTCTATTGCCTAAAAATGGTAATATTGATGCGGCCTCAATTAGTAATTCATTCTCATTATGCATAAGAATTTCATTCTTAAAAAGCCAGCTAGGCATGTACTTCATGATTTTTACTGCAAAACGATATACTATCGTCTCATAGCCAGCAACTTGTAACCGTCTCCAAAGTGATACTCCTTGTGTACTCAACAAACTCCACTTATCATTCGTTAAAGTGTAGTCGATAATTAACAATGATGGATTTGTTTGAAGTAATTTGTCCCACGGTGGATTTATGTTATTACCTTGTGGCCCGCACTTCCCATTAACTCGTATTATTAATCTAGGATCTGTAAAATCGCTCTCATCTAAACAAGCAGCCTTATATAGGGGTTTTTGAAAAATATATGCAGCTTGAGATACAATCAATGCTACTTCTCGTTCAACCCCATGTACTTTTAATACAGTATCAAATATCTCTTCAGTCATATTACGTAGAGAATCTTTAAACTTTTTTATCTTTTCAATGGTCCATCTAGATTCGATGTTATTAACATATGGTTTACAATCCCACAACATTGCCGGGGAGCTGGACTTTATTATGGCAGATTTTGGCAATCTATTCTCGTAAGCCCATTCTAGCGCTTCTGTACTATCACAAAAAACACTATTGAATTTGGATAGATTGCCTGGATCAGTATTGTTTAATTCGGACAAATCTTTTATCTCTACTTAATGGTTAAGTTAAACGCATTAAAATTTCTAATTCTATCGTGTACCTGGTATTAGATCCAATATTTCTTTAATTGGCATGCACATATTTTCTTGTTCCGCTTCAAAACTTCTACCATTTTTTAGAATGGATTTTGCTACATTTAGCATTGATGGATATGCAGCTCGCAACATATGATTTGCATAACACACAATACTAACACCTTTATCAACCCACTCTTTCTCACTAACAGTGTTAAAACTAGATGGTACAACCATTAATGGAGTAGTTGTAGATAACTTATGATATTTTTCACAAAATTCAAATATTTCATCTGGAGTTTTCTCACGACTGTGTATCATAATACCGTCAGCTCCAGCACCTATATATGCCTTAGCACGTTCTAATGCATCCTTCATCCCTGCTCCCAATATTAAACTCTCTATTCTGGCAATAATCATAAAATCATTAGTAACTTGCGCATCCTTTCCCGCTCTAATTTTTTCGACAAAACCAACTATGGAATCTTGCGACTGCTTAACGTCATTTCCAAATAATGAATTTTTCTTTAAACCAACCTTGTCTTCGATTACAACTGCCGACACTCCCATTCTTTCTAATGACCGAACTGTAAATGAAAAATGTTCAATCTTACCTCCAGTATCCGCATCAAATATCATTGGTTTTGTTGTTACTTCAAAAATATGATTTACACTGGACACTCTTGATGTCATATCTACTGCCTCAATATCAGGCATACCTTTTGCTGTAGAGTCAGTTAAACTGCTTGACCACATTGCATCAAACTCCACCTTCTTCCCACCTCTGTCGTTAGTAGTATATTCAGTAATAAGACCAGACAATCCATTATGCACTTCGTTTACTGTGATTAATGGTTTTGATGAAATTAAACGTCTTAACCTTGTCATTCTAATTGACGGCGTTGTGCCAAATATTTTTGATGTCTCTGATAATATTGCAGATGAGATTCCATGAGTATATGGTATTTCAATTAACTCAACTTTTGCCTTATTCAAAATTTCTACAACTTTTTCCCTAGAACTTGCTTCGCTTCTCTTATGCCAAACATCACCATGCACAAAATAATCAGGATTTAATGAGTTAATATTACTCTCAATACTAAAAGTCTCCTGTGCAATTACACTATCTACTCCTTTAATATTTTCAACAACATTCTTCCTTTGTTCAAATGTCAAATGAGGTACTCTTTCAAATTCTGCAATTGCAGAATCCGTTAGTAATCCAACTATAACTTTACCAAATTTAGCTGCTTTATTTATAACATTAATATGACCATAATGCACAATCTCAGCACTCATGGGTAAATATACTTTTTTCATATTGATCCTTTTTTTTATTTATCTATTTTGATTGAACATATGTTCTATTAGTCGCGCCTCATTATACTCTTCCTCTGTATCAATTTCTCTCCATAAAAGCCCGCTAACATCGCAATAATTCACGATTTCACCTCTTCTAGAAATGTTATCAATAGCTAATGTAAAGTAGTCATCAAAATTTTCAGTAATTAAATTTTTCATTTCACTAATTAACCTCTTGCATCCGTCACTATTTAATTTAGCTATTCCAATAAAATTACCAGAAGCATTTTCACTAGTGGTAGTTTTAATACTCAGTAATTTATTATTATCAACCTCTACTCTCATTGTTCCATCAAGTACTTGTTTTGTATCCACCGTCATAACAATATCACCTTGAGACTGTATTAATTTAGTAATCACATCATCATGGAGAACAAGATCTGAAAAGGATATTATTACATCTGTATCCAATTCATGCCTAACAGACCACAATGTGTGTAAATTATTTGTCATATTAAAATCATCATACTCACTGTAACGCACATGATGTCCAAGGTGACGCTTAATCTTTTCTTTTTTATATCCCACAACAATTAAAATTTCGTTAATTCCGGCGTCTCTAAATTGTCTAATTAGGCGATCCAATATAGTTCTATCGCCAATCTCTAACAAACCTTTAGGTTTATTTAGTGTAATCGGATAAAGTCTGCTACTTTTTCCAGCGGCTAAAATTATTGCTTTCATCTCTCAAGAGTGCCGTGTCTGTTCATGTTCATATATTGTTCTTATTCTACGCATACCATGTGCAGCAAGCACTACCCCCTCTTTCTCTCCATTTCCAGAATCACCAAACCCGCCAAAAGGTGCAGCTTCTGTTCTATACCCTGGAGTCCCATTAAAACTAAACTGACCCACCTTGAGTTCTGTTGATGCTCTTTTAGCCTTTAACTTATCAGTCGTAACAATCGCACCAGCTAACCTATAATTAGTTTGTTTAGCAATGGATAGTGCTTCTTCAAAATTAGAAGCTCTCATAATAGGACAAACGGGGCCAAATGTTTCCAATGCAACCAGATCCATTAACAAGTTGACATTATCTAGTATAGTTGGAGCTAGTATTGCACCATCGCGTTTACCGCCATACAATAATTTTGCTCCTGATGTAATAGCAGATTTAATCCGTTGTTCTATCCTTATTGCCGACTCTTCATCAATAACTGTTCCTATATCTACATCATCAAGAGGATTTCCATATTTTAAAAGCTTAACACTATGTAATAATTTTTTTATAAATTGATCTGCAATACTTTGATCAATAACTACACGCCGTATGGCGGTACAACGTTGTCCAGAGTTTTTAAAGCAGCCATTAATTACAATATCAACTGCAAGATTAAGATTCGCATCTGAACAAATAATCAATGACGAGCATCCACCTAACTCTGGAACATAGCGCTTTAACGCATGACCAAGTTTAATCATCTCACTTTGTATTTTCAAACCAACAGATAGTCCACCTGTAAACGTTAACATTTCTATACTAGTGAAAGACAGTATACTATTTAAGGTTTTAGCTGCATTTTTACCCGTAACAACATTTACCATATTAGGGGGTAACCCATTGTCTATCAAAATCTCGACTAGTTTAATAGCTGAAAGAGGAGTTTTTTCTGATGGCTTTAAAACTACTGATGCACCTGCTGCTATAGATGGAAATATTTTGTGAGCCACTTGATTCATTGGGTGGTTAAATGGAGTAATGGCAACAATCAAATCTAATGGCTCAGTTACAACCTGCAATCTTGGTAAATTTTCGACATCTAACACAAAATCCTCAGTCGAATCTTTCTCCACTGTAGTACATACTTTTGCACTATATCGTGCACAATTTACTACGCGTTCTACCTCATAAACTGTATCTTTCAAGCATAGTCCAGACTCAAGAGTAATTAGATTAGACAAATCAAATTTATGTTCTTCTAGATAATTTGCAGTTTTAAGAAGAATATTTGCTCTTTCTGTTGCAGATAGATCACACTGATAGTCATATGCTTTTTGTAGTGCATTATAAATATCAGCATCGGTTGCATCTACTACACTACCAACAATTTTCCCATTAAATGGATTAAAAATATCAAATGTATCACCCTCATGAATTGTCACTCCGTCAACAATCATTAATTACTCCAATTCATAAATCTTGTTTTATTGTCTTTTGGAGTGTCAGTAGGGCGTCCTAAATTATCACAAGAACCAGGTTTAATTTTAATCACTATACCCAGTGGACCGGTAATTGTACTATTTAAAATATTTATAAGGGTTGTTTTGTTTGAGATAGTTTCAATTTGCTTATAATTACACTCTTTCATAACTCCAGCAATATCTATTGCTTTGGATAAAGTCGGCTGACTACCAGTAGACTCATGCACCTCATTATCAAAAACTATGTGCACCAAGTTCTTAGGATGATAATGACCAATGGCTGCTAATGTTCCCATATGCATAATTAGTGCACCATCACCATCTAATATATAGGTTAATTTATCTTTTTTCTGGATAGCCACCTCAAGTCCAATAGCACTAACATGCCCCATAGAGCCGACATTATAAAAATTATTGTTATGTCCTCGTTGATTATTTGTGCAAATCTCATACAACTCTCGAGAAGTTTTACCTGTTGTTGAAAGCATTATGTCACTATATTTAGCCGCTTTCACAATACATCTAATTGCATCTTCACGCATCATATATTCAGAAGGCTTTTTATCACTTTCTTTTGCGTTACACGTATCAAAAAAACCAGGTCTAATAATTAATGCACAAGGTTGTTGCTTTGATTCAGACATCAGTTTGGCATTGCTGATTTGCTTTCTATAATTAGTATTGTTTAGTATTTCATACGGAATACCTAGTGTTGAAAGTATTTTTTCAGTAATAGACCCCATTTTTTTATGTTGCGGTTCATCTTTATTACCTGGAGCACCCCTCCATCCTATCAACATTACTAATGGTATCCCATAAACATCAGAATCAGTTAAAGATGTTAAAGGATTAATACAATTGCCTAAACCAGAATTTTGCAAATAAACAACACCAGTCTTACCAGTAGCTAAATAATAACCAGCAGCACTTGATATGGCAGCGCCTTCATTTGCGGCAATCCTATTTATAAACTTATCACTATTATTAAAAAGTAATTTTAACCACTCTTTTAAAGTACTATCTGGCACACCTGTAAAATAATTAAGCTCTAAATCAAGAAGACACTCATTAAATTCTCTTGCTGTAACCATCAATCTAGGCCTAATAATGTGTTTATATTTTTTAACAACAATGAAGAACATTCATTCAATGATTTTAATCCGGTGTATAGTGTCAAATCAGCTATATCAGACTCCTCATATTTCTCAGTTACACCAATAAAATTATCATATTCTCCTGCAAATGCTTTAATGTACTGATTTTTATAATCACGCTCCGCACATATATTGACATCACATTTTAAGTAAACTTCATAGTAATTATCGATATTATTTCTATTATGCAGTCTGGATTTTGCTTTGTGTGTTATGCCAGAAACTAATACAATATTCCCTTCTTTATTAAATTTTTGTGCAATAATTGCTTTCTGATATGATATTTTTTCTCTACTTGAATTATCAAAATCATAGTTTTTCATTTCATCACGAATAGACTCGCCATCCAACAAAACAATATTCTCTACCCCAAGAGCTTTTAAGTCCTTGTACAATTTTGTGCTTAGTGTTGTTTTTCCGGATGCAGACAATCCTGTAAACCAAATTGTTACTGGGTGCATACTAATATCAAAATCATTTTTATTTAATTTAATCATCGCATTGAAAAAGGCTAAAAACCTAATTATAGCATTCCTATATTTAATTCCATTTTACTGATTTATAGTGTTTATGTTGCCATCGCTCGGCTGGAATACTCCAGTCATCACCATATGTTAATCTTAAATACTCTTCTGTATTTTTTGGCACTGAAAAATCCATATTATGGTAATTGATTATACTATGCCCATCAAAAAAATAAAATGGTAGTATTGTCAGAGTGTCATACAATGACTTAATAAAAATTGAGTCATTGTATTTATTAAGCACTGAAATATCAATTAGTGCAGGCTCTGCAATTACAGGGTCAATTTTTTCAAATATCTCTATTGACGATACATCTCCTTTTTCCCAGTATTTAGAGCTAGTATCGTACTTCTCGATTTTAATATCATATGAAGAAAAGTATTTATCTATACTATCTACAAACAAAGGAATTTGTTCTGACATAATACATATATCAACATCACTAAACTTAGCAAAATATTCTCCACGCTTTAATGCCAACAATGAAGATTTAGTCACCCAATATTTTACACCCCTCTCTTTAACTAAACTTGTAAAATTAAGCAACATATCTACCAATACTCTCTCCCTACTATTAAGGGCATTACCTTTGACAGATAAGTCCGAACGATTCATTATCATAATATTTTCTTCAGAAATAAAGAGCTTGCCTACTAACTGCCTAATCATTTCATCAATATTCCTTCCAGCCACAATAATTACATCAAAATCAACAAGATTTATATTTTTCACATGGTGTATTTTTACATCGCCAAATATCTTGCCACTTTTTTCAATATCATTATCTAAAAAACCAACAACATCATATAAATTTCTATCTAAAAATCTATATACAGCTCTACCATGATAACTTAGGCCAAAAATTAACACTCGTACAAGATTATTCAAAATTGTTCTTCCTTAAAAAATGTTGGACTGACAATTAACAATCTTCTTTAAGAAGGCTTTATTATCTTGCCCCTTATTATAAAAATTAAGCTATCTGTCTTTATATCTAGCACTATCTGAAAATCTTACCACTTCGTTTTAAAATACCAAATACAGTAGCCTTACCCTTTATAACACTGCTAAAATAATTTTATAAAACTCACCTGCCCCACTAAACTATTTATTATGATCTTGTTATTTAAGAACAATCTCAATTCTAGGTTTGTAGAAAAAGCATATGGGAGTATTACGATGAATTCCAAATAAATCTTCAGTAGCTCTTGCTGTTATACCTGCAATAAATTATCTAACCAGTTCTAATTGATTATTTTTACTTAACTTACAATACTTTATGCACATTTTCTAACTCTGCTCAATATTATTGAATTGCACGTAATAAAATAAACCCTTCAGCAGATTCACACCCAACTGAACTCCCTCGCCATTCTGCTAAGCATCTTATATTTCGCAAAGACCTAGCGTGAGGCCAGTCTCTGATTTCCATACTGTAAACTCCTAATGCTTTCATCTTAGAGTCAATAGTTTTACTAACATCCTCAAACCAATTAGGCTGAAATGCAATACTCGATCCTATTGGCTGCCACTCCGTACTAGACACCACCTCAAATGCTAATAAAAGACGAACTGAACATCCTGGTTGTGGTCGACAAGCTGTAACAACCGCCTCATGAATAATTCTATGATCTATATTTACATCGCCACAGTGGTGTGTAACTACTGTATGGGGATTTAAGCAATCTATTTCTTTTTCAACAGCTTTGACAACATCTAGTAGATTCAATGAATCCATTCGATTGTCAGGAAAATCTAATAACTTAACAGAAGCAACACCAAGAATATTTCCTGCCTGATGTGCTGACTTTTCTAATAATGACAACTCTTTGCTTTTCGCCTCTCTATCCCTAACTTGGCTGCGTGAAGTTTCGCCTTCTGACATAATGAGTACATGAACTATACTTCCTGATTCTGTCCACTTTGCGATAGACGCTCCACAACCAATAACCTCATCATCTGGATGGGCCACTATGACTAGAATAGTTTTTCCTATCTCTTTCTTGCTACTATATTCCATGATGCAAGTTGATGGTTATTTTGTAATTCATAATTATTAATGATCTTTTCCTCAAGAGAAATAATATCAAAACCTAAAAATAAAGATCTCATATGTTCTTCATCAGAAAAATGCACATTACCCACCCCCTTAAACTGCCCCTCTTTTATATTAGTGCGAGTATACCTATCACCACCCTGCACACCTAATTGAAAATCAGAATGTTTGGTTGAAAACCAATCTATACCTATAAAATAACCGCCAACCTTTAACTTATCAAAACTATTTAGGATAGTGCGTTTTATAGCGGGTAGGTCGTTATGAGTTACAGCTGCCCTATCAATTATAATATCAATATCTGGTACATTCATAAAGCAGCTGGCATTTGAGAAGTCTCCAACTGTAATTTTGTTTTTCAACTCTGGATACTTTTTATACAAGTTTTGCACCACAACTTCACTACCTTCAACGCCATAAAAATCAACCCCTAATGACTCAAAAAAACGGATGTTGGGGCCAGAGCCACACCCTAGCTCAAATACTGACCCTCTGCGCATTATTATATCTTTACAGTTTACAAAAACTAGAGAAACCAAATCTGACCATGGCCAAGAATTTAACTGCAAACTCTTATCGTATATCTGATCCCATTCTTTAGAAAATCCACTCACCTTACACACCTTAAAAATTAACCATTAAACAATTCAAACGCTACAATTTATTCATAGGGTCAAGATAACTTTAGAGGCTCTTTTCTAAAAATCGCAAGCAAAATTCTATAAATATTTTGCTTGCGATTATTAAATCTAAATTCACATTCTTTTAAGTGTAAATTAAACATCTTTTTATC
>Ga0257123_1001444_pt1 | contig 14351 bp, 23 predicted proteins | sample SI106_135metaG_FD_190185 | JGI IMG/M metagenome (GOLD analysis project Ga0257123, IMG submission 190185) | Marine microbial communities from Saanich Inlet, British Columbia, Canada - SI106_135 | ecosystem: Environmental > Aquatic > Marine > Inlet | place: Canada: British Columbia | collected...
ATGCCGTGGGTATTAAGTTTGTTAAAAACAAAGACTCACAAAGGATGGCACACATACTTCAAGGCTATGAACGTCAGGTACTTGATGTAGTTATCAAGCACTCTGATCGAAACAATATTGCTTTATTGCTACATGACTGTGTTGTGTTTTATAACAAGGTTAGCCCTAACTGGCTAAGCGATATTGTTAAGCAAGAAACTGGGTTTGATTTGGAGTTTTCGAAGGAAAAATATTAAATATCATAATCACTATAATTCATCTTTGGATTTTCCAATTTTTCATTCTCATTGAATATATCATTAGCATAATAAACTATTTCTGAAACTGTATTGTATCTCCCGTCTTTAAGCAGGATAGGGGCGCATGAGAAGATAATTCTCCTATCTCCCTCAGTATATCTATATTCGTCTGCAGGAAAGCCGTGATCAGACCTGCCCCCATTTCCGATTGACTTCTTGGAGAATTTTCCATATTTTCTCTCTAATACTTTTAAAAGCTTATAAAAGTCATAGCTCTTGTCTAAGCATAGATTTTTTAATCCGCGATTACTTCCTGATGCACTAATCGCTCTAATTTTTTTAGTTATTTTTGTATCAAGGTAGCTATATTCATCAAATAGCGGTATCTTTTTATCAGGTGTAAATTCTCGACTCCACGTATTAGGCTTAATCTTTTCGCCTAATGTGTAACCAAATGCACCTTCAATACTATTACCTCCAAACCAGCCAGATGTTGCAGAAAGTGAGATTAGAGTAAATAGGGCTAAGATATTTATTTTCATGATATTGATTATTTACTTTTTGCTATGATAAAAAACACTATTGCAAACAATATAAGCAGACCCCATCCTCCGCCATCAGACTCACCTCTTGCTAACGCTCCACAATCTTGCCAATCGCAACGATCCGGAACATAAGCCATTACTCCATTAGCTAGAGTTAGCATTACACCTACCAAAGTTTTAGTAAATTTTCTCACGCCACTCCTTTTATAATTTATCCCACCAAGTTCTGTCTTGATATTTTTTTACACACTCTTTAATCTTTTTTTTCATGATTTCATCTGTCTGCTTACGACAATCAGATTTAACTTGATATACTCTATTAAACAAATCACATCTGTTTATGGTTTTTATATAAAAATCAGTGTGTTCACTATACACCGATGAGCAGTCGCTTTTGTAAAGGTCTGAACCATAATCAGGCAACTTACTATATGTAGAAAGTGGTATTAAAAATATTAATAGCATTTTCTTCATTGTGAAACTAATCCTTTACAATTCTAATTTTTTTACACTGATAAATTACACCGCCCTTACCTCTATACTCTGCTTTTATATAGGTAGCTAAATGCCACCCATCATCGCCAGGATAGCTACTAACACTAAATGCATCTACTCCTAATCCATGAGCTTCCATATTTTCAATTTGCTTACTTCTTACAATATCATAAGCTTTTGGTTTCGACTTAAAGGTCTTTCTATCAGATTCCACATGCATAACCACTACAGAATTAAATGTTGGCAATACATTGACTCTATTCTCTGGATATTGATCAAATGGCTTTACAAAGCACTTATAGCTGCTAAATGCTTGGGTGCTCATAGATGTTATGGCAATTATTGTTGCTATTAAAATTTTCATATTAACTCCTATTTAATAATTCATACTCACACATATATTCCAGCCTTTTTGATAATAACGCACATGGCTTGGTGATAATGAGTTGTGGTGTGTTACAGCTATTTCAAATAAATAATTTGCCACATCTGTAGAGCTTCCACCAGTGAGGTTTTTTCTTAAACCATTGACCATTTTCTTCATGTTTATACAGCCTTTCACTGTTTTCACATCGCCATTATATTTTGTTGTAACCTTCATGGTGTCAGGTGCATTTTCAATATCTTTTGCAGTATAGTTACGCGATACTACTACCTGGTCAAAATCAGCAAAAGGATGGTTAGGTACAAGCTTCATCATTTTCTTACCCATATCATAAGTCGCTTCCTGATCGAGCGTTACACCGTTTTCTGTGATATTAAATTCACTAGCAATCTCACCTGCCTTCTGCCAGCTTATTTGCGCATACACGCTAACTGAAAAAATAGATGCAATAAGTGCGGCAATAATTATTTTCTTTTTATTCAATGGCCTTATTCCAAATTGGTATTGATTTAAAGGCTTTTCTTATCACACTACAAGTTTCTGATAATCCATCTCTTTGAATAAAGCCATTAAACTTATCGACACCTTCTTTAAACTCTGCAATGTTTGGCAACAACAATCCCTTATCTTCCTGCGCTTTTGCGACCAGAAGAAACATTCTATCGCCAAGAGGCGTTAAATCACCGCACTTAGAAGCATACATGGAAAGAAGACCTGTAACTGTAACTGCAGCCCTTTCAGACTTGCCGACGAATTCAGCATTAACTTGTACAGCCATAAGAATCACAAGTGCAAAAAACACCCTTTTGTTGAAAACCCTTAACATTCTTATCAATCCTTTTTAGATGCCGTAGCGCCATATATTGCAGCACCAATCATTAACTCAATAAATGTTGCAATGGCCCATACAAATGAAAAGCTGTACCACGTATAAATAACAGCACCAATGACAATAATATGACCTATAAAATTAGAGTCAGCTGACTTGTATCCACTGCCAAACGCACCTGCGATATAACCTAAAACAATGTTAATAATTGCATACTTAAAACTGAACATAAAGACCTCTTTTTAAATTCCAATCAGCAATGTAACTGCCAGGCCGACAAGAGACTTATCTTTAATTTTAGAAATCGATTTTTCTCTTTTGTCTGCAAGTATTGCCTCTATTTCTTCTTCAGTATATTCACTTATATTCTTGTGCTCTTTCGCTAGCTCAGCTTTAAAACTTAATAGTTCCCTTTCCTTGATCTTATTGTCAACTTTTTTTACGACCTTATCAATCGCTTCGATTCTTATGTCTTTTATGAAATTTTTCATATTTTATTATCCACTTTTCTATTAGTGTTTCATTAAGAACTATACCCTTACATTTTATTGATTTCAAGAGTTAGCAATCCTATCTACATCCATTATCTTTAGAATCAACCTTCTTATCAAAGTCATTGTCAATGCCATCATAGCAAGATCCTTTTGAATCTAGTGACTCTGGCAGAGGGTCATTGTTGAGCCATTTATCTGGAATTGAATTCCAGATCAGATTGTAAAAACTTTGGTACTTTGAAGCGTCATTGCTATTCATTATTATCAAAGTATTTTCATCATTCTTACTTTCGCCTGCGCTTGTCCAATTCATTGACCCCACAATTAAGTGCCTCTTGTCGATAATGGCAGACTTCATGTGCATCTTTCCACCCCAATTCTCGACCTTAACTGGTATACCATTCTCTCTTAAATAATTATGCTTACTGTAGCCATTAGTTGCAGCTGTAGCATCCAGTATCACTCTTACGGATACTCCTCTATTCTTAGCTTTCACAAGCTCTTTAGAAATATTCTTATGAGTTAGAAAAAAGATTGATATATCGATGGAATTCTCTGCTTTTTTGATTAAAGGAATGACGCCACGATATACCGCATATCCTTGAGGTGAAAAATAAACATTAATTTTTTGCCCATCAATATAGGTTTCAAGCTTTGTTTTTTTGAGTTTTTTCTTTGCTCTGTGATACTTGCCATCATCAAACATCTGTTCAAATTCAATTAGATATTTATCTGCAATATATTCTGAATTAACAACAGCCACAACGTTTGCATTGTATCCACCAATACCAGTATCACTTAAGTTAGCGGATCCTGTCCATATGTATTGATTATCAACAATAAAAAACTTGTTGTGCATAATGTCACCTTTGAAGTATATGTCCTTTTTAGACGCATACCCTTTGCCTTCAAAGCACTGTAATGGCCCTTTATGTCCTTTTGGTCTTACACATTTATCTTTCCATTTTTTCCGCTTCTTACTGAGCATCTTTGCCACTCTGATATCCTGATAGTAATCAGACTTAATGTTGTCAAAATTTTTCTCTATAAGGTGGGTGTCAGAATAATAACTATTGCCAGATGTGTCTTTATCTATTATGCCTCTAATGTAGACGCCTCGATTTTTGGCATTAATCAGAGCATTAAGAATTTCGTCTTGTCCTCTTAGGCCGTATACTGCAAAGTCTATTGAGCGCTTTGAATTATTGATTAGATTTAGCAATTCCTTGCAGATATCGGCACTACAATCGCTACTAGGACCAGAATAATCAAGCGGAGAGTTTGTAATAATTCTGATTTCTGACGCGGCTAAAACAATGCCAATATGAAAAGACAATATTAGTGCAATAATTTTCGACTTAATGCCCATATCTATCTTAATCTTCAAGTATTTTGCTACATGATGACGATGTATCATAGTCTAAACAATCATGATACGCGTCCAACCTAAGTCGCTTATCTTCATCTTCGGACAATGGTTGGTTCGATGAGGACACGCCAGATGTATAAGGTTTAACTTTAGTACTAGAGTTAGATCCAGGTTTAGAGCTTAAAAGTAAAAAAACAATTATCATTACTAACGCACCAAGAGTCATTATTGTACGCTCTGCAAATATCTCCAAATCTTGTCGATCTGTAATAGTTGCGTAAAACCATAACAGTCCCGCAAGTCCAGCTAAGCCAACAAGAGTGGCTATTACTTCATTCATTATTTATTCCTTTTCAAGTTGTTAGGATATCTTTGTCTGCAACGAGCATTGTATTCACAACCTTTAATATACTTCCCTTCTTTTATATCTTGTTGGCATGATGCCCTTCGCCAAGATTTGCCAACACACACAAGACTATTCATATTAAAACCTTTAACTGACTCATCTTTATCATCAAAAATTTTATCAAACATTGAGCTAAAAAAACCTGGGGAAGATTTTCCCTTTCTCGCCGATGATCCACAGGCAGATCCAGAGATGGTGTAACAACCAGAATTTCCCATTTCATCATGAACGCAGTGACACTCTTCAGCATTTACAGTAACGTTAGTTAGTAGCAATACTGCTAGAAATAATATTTTTTTACTCATGAGATTGTTAATCTATAAGCTTTTCTAGACGCATGCCCAGTGAATTCTGGTATTGCTTAACTTGTGTGTAAGATAAATCACAAGTTTCCCTTATGTCACTCCATTTTCCATCTATTGAATTTACAGAATTATATAATCTAGCAGAGGCGCCTTCCCCACTACGCACTTTATATTCTTGTATAACGCAATTTAATTGCTCTTGAGGGTCATCGGCATGATAATAGGCCAAGTTATTAGTAGAAATAAGAATTAATGTTATGGCTATTAACGTTATTGAAGTGATTTTATTCATATTAGCTCAATCCTTATTCATTATGGACAATGCAACTGTCACTATTATTGATAGTATAAGTACTTTTGGAAATGCTGCCGATAAGCAATACGACTTAAAACAAAATCCATAAAATGCTTGGTTAATGATGCCGATTACAATGAAAGAAATTCCAAATATTTTTAAACTATTACCCATCTTACTACTCCTATTTATTGAATTAAATATCCATTACAAATAATCAAGATTTTGTATTACTTAAATATATCAAAGAAGCCACTACTACACTCGCCTTTGGTTTCTTCAAGCATTCGAGAGTAATTATCACATCCTTGTGGGTCTTTATTGTCACAAGCTTTTCCAAAATACTTTAATGCTGAACATGAGTCTTTACGCACACCTTTTCCGGTGTCATGCAAAATGCCAAGTATATTACACCCCATTCCATAGTCGCCATCACACGCTTTTTTAGCAAATTCAAACGCTTTAAAGTAATTTTGTCTGGCGCCATTGCCATCAAAATATTGTACCGCAAGTCCTGCACAAGAGCGTGGATGACCCTTATTACAACCTTGTCGGAATATCTTTTTTGCCTTATATGGATCAGGTTTTATATCACCATATTTTAAAACCCAATTGTCTTTTTCTAAGTGCCAAATCCCAATCTCACTACAAGCAAACATATTCCCCTCATCACATGCTTTCTGTGTCGAATCCAGCATATTTGCTTGTGCAGTGGTATTGAGTGTAGCCACTGCCCATAAAATTAAAAAAAACTGTCTTACCATGCCCCCCCAATTGTCTAAGTAATTTTCTAGCAATATTAACACCATCAACAACCACATACAATTCTAAAGTACTTACCCCTCTGTAGATTGGTTAACTCAATCTCTTTAGCATTAGCCAGTTAACCTCTTACAAAGTCTCTAGCAATCATCTCACAATCCTCTCAATTACTTGCACTAATTGCATCAATTGCCCACCACTACAACTTGAAGGAAAATCCCAAGGCGTACAATATAGGTCAACCGCCTAACTCGTTAGTGAGTCATTCTTTCTATGCTCTCATTATAAAACTAATTACTTATAAAGACAAGTAATCATCCAACAATCCTCTCAATAATCTTCCTATCAAAAAACCCTTTTTCATCAGCAAGTGTGCCATCCTCACGATACACCCTCATATACTTAGGTGTGCCAAATTCATATCTTACTTCTTCAAATATACCACCATTTTCATAATAAGTCTTTGAGTATCCGTGAAGCATTCCATCTTTATATTCTTCTGTAATCATTAGACTGCCAGTGTCATACCAAGTTCTAGCAGTGCCTTGTAGTTTGTTCTTTACAAAGAAGCGTTCTAGTTGTTTAACACCATTAGCGTAGTAACGTACACCTCTACCTTCTTTAATGTTGTTAGCCATATTCATACGACCCATTAAAGAACCATCTTCAAAGTAAAGCGATACAACACCTTCAATAGTACCTTTATTAAAGTTACCTTCAGACTTTAGTGCGCCTGTTTTATAGAATGCTTTCTCACTCCCGTGACGTAAGCCATTAACGTACTCTTGGGAATACTCAACAGCATCCTTGCCCCAGTTATTATTAATGGTTTCTAGGTTGCCTGTGTAGGGTTGGTTAGTGTTTGGGTTGATTAATAGGTTGTTGCGGTAGGTTGCCTGAAGGTTTGCTTGGGCGGTTGATAGGATTAGGGTGAGTAGTAGAAGTACGTATTTCATAAGCCAATATTGTAGCTTATTATGAATCAATATGCCCACCTGACTAGGAAAGCATATTGGAAAAACTAGAGAAGTTTATTGATCGTACTCTGCAAGTAAAATCCTAGCTTTAGCTATCGTAGCTTTATCTGCCTGAGATGCAAATGCAGTTGTTTTTAAAGCATCAAAGTCTTGTGACATCTTACAAATCAATCTACCATTTGAGGCCTTTGCGATAATTGAACTCTTTTTATAGTTGTTATTTTTATCACGCTTTAGCATATCAACAAGATCCTTATGCGTTAAAGACGCATCTTGAAATTTTTCAAAATAATCAACAAAAGTTATCATCCCAACACTTTGAAGAGCTCGATCTAGTTTGTTATTAGTCATTACACTTCCTCCATTACATAGATATCAGATTCTTTATAGTGCTGATCTGCCATTTTATTGAGCTCTTGTTGCATTTGATTAAGTTGAGACAAAGTAGAATCAATGGTATTGCGCATATAAGGAGTATTGTCGTACACAAAGCAATGCATTTTACTAATTGAGTCTTTCAAAGAGTCTATTTCAATAGCTGCATCCATATGCGTAAGTTGGAGTAGCTGGTAATTGTCAGCATCAGGACCATTTGGAACTAATCGGTACTTTTTATTTTTGGTTGTAGTATCAGCAACACTTTTTTCTTTAGACATATAGTCTCCTGTTATTTTAAAAAACTACCTTGCCTAAATGGCTAAGCAGTATCTTAAGTATCCAAGAGTTTTATCTCCCTAACCAATGTAGAGGAAAAAGTTTAAAAATATTTATTTGTACGCTTACTGTAAGGGTTTTATAAGTCCCTTACATGATGTGCAGGAAAGTACCTAGTTGTTTTTATCGGCGGATTTTATTTCTGATATGTAATTTATCAATGTTTTTCTTGATGGCTTTTTTTCTGTATCTGGATGGATGCTTATAAGTTTTGGCTTTATTGTTTCATAAAAAACACTGTCTTTAATCAAGGCGCTAATACTTTTATTGCCTTCGTAATTATTGATCGCTTCAAGTATTACTTTAATATTGTAACTTTTAGCCTTTGACTTATATTTATTAAACTTGTCAAATCCATTTTTCGAAACTTTGGTTACATTTTTATTATCTAATTGAACACTATAGCCATTAAGTTTCATGGAATTAATTGCTTGCTGGTGTTCATCATTAGTCCAAAGAAAGTCTCCAGAGTTTGTATTTAACCCCTTGCTTCGTTGCAAGACTGGAAATCCGCTTGGAATAAGAAATTCAGTATTTGCATGGTATGTATTTTGGATCATTAATTAGTACAATAAAGTTAACGGACGTTGATTATACCAATGTAAATATTTTCTTGCATTAGGTGAATTTTGATTATTTCTTGAATACCTGTAAATACTCATAAATCCTTTTTAGGCAGTAGATTTAAAGAGTTTATAAAATTTATATTGGTGAAAATTACTACTTATCTAAAACAACTTTTCGTGTTTTTCTTCTGGTTCCCAAGTATGAATAATTGTTTTGTGAGCGTTATTGTAATAATCGTTTAAATAACTTTTACGAGCTTGTTCATTCTTCCCGGTCTGAAGAATTAATGTTTCTCTTAGTGGGTGATGACTTGAAATAAGATGCTCATTCCTGGTGTGCAGCCTTTTCAATAAGTGTTCCTTGGGAACACTATCGAACTTTCCACCAAGACCACGATTGCATGACTGACAGGACAGGACCAGGTTCCATATGCCATCAATTCCGACAAACCCATACTGTTTCAAAGTGTGCGGGAAGAAGTGATCCACATCAGGATTCTCGTGGACCTTGTCATCCAAATAAATGTTATCAAAGCAATAAAAGCATTTACCTTTCTGATAACCGTTAAGCGCATCACGACTACTAGTAATAGCCTTTCTTCTGTGTTTATCAATAGTAGTAAACAATGATCCAGATTCTTGATCGTAATCCATAGAGATAAGGTGATGACTAATATTTAATTCCCAAGCTGTTTCAACTAACCGCCAACGAGATTCAACTTCAAAAGGCAAGTTACTTGCTTGTTCTCTTTCAAGCAATTCACTGAATTCATCTGTGATTCTAATACCATTATTAGCCTTTCTTTCATCTTCATAAAAGCGCTTAGGTATATCGGATTTACCAACCACATGAAAGGCATCAATCACATTGACGAATCCATGTCTAATAGTCGCATCTACTAGCTCATTGTCGGTTAATTTCCCAGCATTGTAATCTCGACATATGTTTAAGAACTTACTGCTTTTAGCTGCACCTTGTTTATCTGAACCTTTAAGGTGTTGAGTTAAATGTTTAGCAAATGTAGGTGCAATATCACCCAATTGAATCAGTTGACCTGATTGAGGTTTTAGTTCGAGTAACGATTGAGCTAAGGCAAACTTATAGCTTGCACTATTCTTACCACGCAAGATAATACCGCGCCAATAATCCTCTAATGTCAGCTCATGAATTGGCATTAATAATTACCTTTACCAGGGATTAGGTGTCTGACACCCCCTCGAGGATTTTCAACGTCTCCAGATCGTCTTGGAATTAAATGAATATGACAATGAAAAATAGTTTGACCTGCGCTTTCACCAGCATTCATACCAATATTGAAAGCATCAACCGAACTATCAGAATCCATAATTTCATCTTTAAGGGATCGTATTAGTTCATCACAAGCGAGTAACTCTTCTTGGGTTAGTCCAAAGTAATCCTCAACGTGTCGTTTTGGGATAATCAGTGTGTGTAATTCGGTTACAGGAAAGCCATCACGAACAGCATAGGCTAGATTATTTTCAGCAATGACTCGTTCGTATTCTATGTTACAAAATAGACAGGTATTCATTTACTTATTACCACCAGTTTATTTTGTGCATTTATTTAAATATTGACGAAAGTCTTTATATACATTATCCAACAACAATGAAGGTTCGTTGATAAAATCATCAGAACCCATACCTTTCTTTAAGCATTTAGACAGCTTATTATCAATATCGCCTTTTGTATTACTAAAAAAATTATTGCCTTCAACCCAAGTAACAAACTCTAGTCTATATGATTCATTAGTAATCAGATCCCAATAGCTGATATGTTTCAAATTATTATTTTCCATCCATGTGTCTATTGCAAATTTACCGTTTTTAGAAAACATTAAGCCATAACAGACATCAGAAATATTGAAGGAGTTAATGTATCTTTCACGTGAATCAGCAAAGTCACTCTCATTATAAGTTCCAGATGTTGATTGTGATTGGATCTTTTTTAACATTGTAGACACATGCCGTTTAATGCTAATTTCCCTAGCCCCTTTCCATGAATTTACATCTTTTTTGATGCTATTAAGATTGTTAGTTTCATACTTAATACTCTTTTCCAAAGTCTTTGCATAAAGTAGCATATCTTCTTTTTCTTCCATGTATTTATAATATAAAGGTCTATCGCCTTCAGCCCAACCTTTGATTAAAAACTCATCATTATTAACAACAATATTTGTACTTTCTTTTTTTAAAAAATTAAATAAATAGACAATGTCATCAATTTTCTCTAAATTTAATATTCTGTCATATTCATTGAATTTAGAATATGGATTAAAGTATTTGTCGGCGTCATCTGTAGGCCTGAATTTTTGTATAAGGTAATATTCAATTGCCAATGCCTCTCTGTTATCTAGCTCTATAGAGCTCTCGATATTTACTAGATCAATAGCTTTACTTATATTAATATTGCCTATTTGGTCTAATTTTAATAAGTCAGAAGTTCCGACTATTAAATAAAGATTGCCGTCAATTTGACTTTTAATTTTGGCCAAATATAGAGTTGTTTTGAGTGAAAAAGCAAGCGAAATACTATTAAAGTTCTTTATTCTAAAGGCGTCTCCAGTTCCAGTTGGATTTGCAGGGTATGGAATTTTTTCAATACGTTCTTTATCACCGTATTGCTTGTTCTTTTCATCTAATTTTTTTATTTGATACAGCCTGCCATTTAGTTCGTCTTCTTGTTTTTTTATATTATTCGTAATCCAATCAATAATATGTCGATCTGGTGTTGCGTGCAAAATATGTAATTGCTTTTTCAAAGACGAATCGGCAACAGTGTCAAATTTATGATTTTTAAATAATCCCATGGTGCAATATTGTAGCTTATTAAAATGTTCGTTTTTAATCTGATGTCATTAAATCAGTAATAAACTCTCAGCTTTCGCCCGTGACTTATATACATATAGGTACCCTAAACAGCATCTAACACCCCCTAAGCTGCAATACGCAGCCTACACGCACAATTTCAGCAGGGTCAGGACTAATAGCCACTACTGGAATTGCCATGAAATCACTGAGTATGTGGGCAATGGAGGGCAGTAAAGCAGGAGCAGTTTTACTGGGAATACCGCCAGGTGGATTAATTGCAGGATCAGGGCTTATGGAAGGTGGGTGTTACCTAGCTGGCGATTAATATGTTTCCAGCAAAAAAACAACTATTCAACTTAAAAGGATGTGTCATGGATGAAGATATTTTTATTTTAGTTGTATCAATTCTCTTTGCAATGGACATGGTTCGCAAAGGGTATTAATGTGAAATGGATAACACTTTGCTTGCTATAGTAGTAATAAATAACCAAAGTACAACGCCTTGTTAACTATTTATATTAGGTACCCTCTGTTAAGGCCGTTAACAATCCCACCTTCCCAATCACTGGTCAAGAACTCTCTGACTGTAAAAAACAAATGATTTACAGTATCATCATAAAGCGGATTCTTTTCGTACGAATCGCTATACCTAAATTCTCTATCTGTGTTTTTTTGTTTTCTCAATACATATATTTGATCAATTTTATATTTTTTTAAATTAACTGACTCAGTTAACTTTAACCACTCTGCAACCACAATATACATGGCGTTGGGGTTCTTTTGTTTGAGCTGTTCTGCGGCAGTTGATACATCTTGCAACATTGTCTTATCTAGATAAGTTTTACATTCAATTGCAACGGCAGGTATATCCCATTTGTGAATTTCTGGCTCTTCAATACCATTACAAGTCATGCTTGCTGTAACACTACAACCGATAGAAAAATCATGATCTTTAATTTCTATTAATGCATTTGGAGCGCTTACCATTTCACTATAATTTGCTGACTTAAAAAATATGTCTTTAAAAGAGTGCGACTTTCCAATAAGTGCATTTTCAGAAATACTTCCAACTAGATCTTTAAATAAATAAAATAGAAACTCCTCAAGAACTGAGGAATGAAGATTTGATCTGGAATCAAACTTTTCAGCGTAATGCTGCTGATCTAAAAAATCCTTATAGTCATTAAGCAGTGAAACTCTTTTTGAAATGGTTTCTCCATCTTTTTTATCAGATATTTTTTTTGTGGGCCCAATAAGCCCTTCATTATCTTTCTTCCATTTATCGTACATAATTCTTATCTCTTTCAAATACTCTTTAGAGTCAGCATCAAGATACTTAGTTCTATGTTTTTCCTTCTGTATTAGATTGTTACCATGGACATACATTAATTATTCTCCTGAATTTGTCTAATAAGGTTATTTGCTACAGCTTTTGCCAACATGGGTGGCACTGCATTACCAATTTGATTATATTGACATAAGTATTTTTCATCAGTACGCCCTTCTCTTGCCAATAATTTATGACTAACAACAGTTGGCTTTCCTTTAAATACATAGCTATCTGGGAAAGTTTGAATTCTTGCTCCTTCTCTAGCAGTGAAATTTCTATGCTTAAATGGGTGGATGAAGTTAGCATAAAATGATGCTGGAATTGTATGACATGGCCTATTGGCATGCATACGCCTATTGTTTTGGCCATAAACCTTGTCAGACAAAACTCCATTTGAGTTTCTTTTTATTGGTTTTAGATGGTCAGGCGCATCAGAACCAGACTGCCCACATGCCACAGATGCAAATCTTTCAACCATTCTCTTGGAGTGCTTCATGGCTAGATGATTGTGAAGATTTTTGGAGCCCTTGCGTAGTTGCTTCTGAAAATCATTATGAGGTTTACTTGTATATTCCATTTCTTCAGCTCCTTCTCTAGCATTTATTTCAGGAAGATCTGATATCGCATCCCACAATGTCGGAGTTGGCTTTAGTGTACTTGATAAGAGGTTAGCTGCATCTACAGCATGAGTTGGCTTTGGAAATGGATTTTTAAGCTCTATTAATGATGCAATTACAAAGACTCTTTTCCTTATTTGAGGCACGCCATAATTTACAGCCTCTAAAACATCAGAGTAAACATAATAACCAAGACTTTTAAGCTCTGACTTAATGATATCTAAAACTAATTCTTTATTTTTCGTCTTTGCTTTTGTCAAATTTGGAACATTCTCCATAACCATTAATTTAGGCTTTAATATCCTCCCTACACGTACAAATTCTTCAAAAAGACTGTTTCTAGGGTCTTTTGGATCACCGTTATTTTTATTACATATAGAAAAACCTTGACAAGGCGGCCCCCCCAATACGATATCTGGTTTTAACGAGTCAAATTTTTCTAATATTTCCTCGTCAGTTAGATCTTCTATATTTTTTTTTATCACTATTGTATTCGGATGATTAAAGGAAAATGTTTCTGTTGCCCATGCATCTGTTTCAATGGCTCCAATAACTTCACAGCCAGCCATCTCGAACCCGAGACTAAACCCGCCTGCTCCTGCAAATGTATCTAATACTTTTAGTTTTTTCATTTATTATTTGCAACCCTATTCTAATTATCTATTGCATTAAATACTCTAATCTTTCTAGCAGAATTTAACGAGCCTGGCATAGTGCCAATTGACAGAATTTGATTATATACCATAGATTGCCGCGATTAAAAATTGAAGACAAAATACACCTAGTATTCACATACTACATAGCATGGTCCTATTAATTACATGTGAGCAGAATATATACCCTAAAAGGGCTTTGATGATTATCCCACAACCTACATTGCCTACATTAAACGAAACAACTTGCTAGGACCCTCCTTCCAATCAGTATTATTTTCCAAACAGAGTGTATGGCTGTTGTTTGTATCTTATATATACATACAGGTACCCCAAACAGTATCTAACACCCCCTAAGCTGTAATACGCAGCCTAATCGCACAATTCTGTGCACAACAACCTAACGAGCAATGACGCTCAAGAACAAAGGAGATTGCCATGTCTAACTTAGATATAACTACGCTTAAAGAAAAGCTCAAAAACATACCCACACCACGACCTCGCACCATTGATTGGTGTGACGAATATCCCACAACCTACG
>Ga0257123_1001454_pt1 | contig 14277 bp, 12 predicted proteins | sample SI106_135metaG_FD_190185 | JGI IMG/M metagenome (GOLD analysis project Ga0257123, IMG submission 190185) | Marine microbial communities from Saanich Inlet, British Columbia, Canada - SI106_135 | ecosystem: Environmental > Aquatic > Marine > Inlet | place: Canada: British Columbia | collected...
AATATTGACATAGTAAAAGAATTAACAAAAAAAGGTGTGGATTTATTTAGAATAAATCTTTCACACACTAAGTTGGAGGACGTCGGACAGATAATAGAAAATATTCAATCTTGGACTGATGTGCCAGTGTGTTTAGATAGTGAAGGGGCGCAAATTAGAAATCAAGATATGGTTTCAGAATCTGTTAATTTTCAAAAAGATGATATTGTCAAAATACACCACACCCCTATTGTCGGAGATAGTAACAATATTTCGTTTACGCCTAATAATGTATCACAACAACTAAAAGTTGGAGATGAAATCAGAGTTGATTTTAATTCTGTTTGCTTTTGTGTTACCGGGGTTCAAGATAATTTTTTATTAGCTATAGTTAAAAGAGAGGGTACTGTAGGTAGCAATAAGGCTGCTGATACTGATGCAGATATTAAGCTAAGTGCAGTTACACCTAAAGATGAAAAAGCGTTTGAAATAGGCTTAAGTATGGGGGTTGAAAATTTCTCTTTATCATTCACAAATTCAGCTGAAGATGTGTTGCAAGTTAGAAAAATCATTGGTAATAACTCTAATCTTATCTCAAAAATAGAAAGTATTAAAGGAGTGTTAAATCTTGGAGAGATACTACCAGTTGTTGATCAGATTTTAATAGACAGAGGTGATTTGTCACGTGAAGTTCCTATTGAAAAAATACCATTTATTCAACGCAGAATAATATCTTATGCCAAATCAAAAGATACACCTGTATATGTTGCAACTAATTTATTGGAGTCTATGATTAAATCTGCTTCACCTACTAGAGCAGAAGCTAATGATGTAGCAAGCACATTGTTAATGGGAGCAAGCGGATTAGTGTTAGCTGCTGAAACAGCAATTGGTGATTATCCTGTTGGTGCTGTAGATATGATTAATTTGATAACTAAGCAATATAATAGGTGGACCACAGAATCGTCTTTTAATGATATTATTTTTCAAGACGATTGATTTTGACTCAAAACAGTTTTAATGTTATTTGGTTAACAGGGATGTCTGGCTCTGGAAAATCTACACTCGCCTCTTCTGTTGAAAAATTTTGTAAGCAAAATAAATTCAAGGTTTATACAATAGATGGTGATGAGGTTCGTGATAAGGATGTGGAAAAATTAGGATTTGGTTATAAAGATGTGCTTAAAAATAATTTACGTATAGCTGAATTATGTTTAGATTTAAAAGGTAAAGGATTTAACTTGGTACTTGTTCCAGTAATAAGTCCATATGAAGAAATACGTAATAAAGTTAGATCAATATTAGAGCCACATTTGCATTTGGTTTATGTAAAAGCCGACATTGATAGTTTAAAGAAGAGAGATACAAAGGGATTGTACGCTTTAGCAGATAAGGGTGTAATTAATAACCTTATTGGATATTCTGAGATAAATCCATATGATGAGCCAGAAAATGCAAATATTACTATTCATACTAACAATAAAGTACCAATAGATAAATCAAGAAATAAATTATTAAATTATATGGAACAATTTGTTTTTTAAATTGAATCATAATTCATAATTCATAGTAAATTTTAAATAAATATGGATTTTATAGATCTAAAAACACAACAAAATCGGATTAAAAATCAGATTGACACTAACATAGCTAAAGTACTTTCACATGGGCATTATATTATGGGTCCAGAAGTGAAAAACCTGGAAGAGAGATTAGCAGATTATGTTGGAGTGAAATACTGTATAGGTGTTTCATCTGGTACTGACGCTTTACTAATTGCGATGATGGCACTAGAAATTGGTCCTGGAGATGAAGTTATTACCACCCCGTTTACCTTTGTTTCTACGGTGGAAATGATTAAACTTCTAGGCGCTAAACCAGTTTTTGTTGACATAGATACACAGACATATACTATAGACTCGACAAAAATTAGCTCAGCAATTACAAATGATACTAAACTAATTTTATCAGTCAGTCTTTATGGGCAATGTGCCGATATGGATGCGATCAATATTATTGCAAAACAACACAATCTTCCCGTTCTTGAAGATGGTGCACAAAGTTTTGGCGCTATTTATAATGGAAAAAAATCATGTAGCTTATCCATAATTGGTTGTACCAGTTTTTTTCCAAGTAAGCCACTCGGTTGTTATGGGGATGGTGGGGCAATATTTACTAACGATGGGTTTTTGGCAAAGGCAATGAGAGAAATTCGACTACACGGGCAAAATAAGCGTTACAGTCATCCAAGGCTTGGTATTAATGGCCGTCTAGATACTATACAGGCCGCAATATTACTGGCTAAATTTGAAATATTTCCAGATGAGATTATACAAAGAAATAAAATAGGGGAACAATATACGGCACGCATTAAAGCAATCAATCCGATCATTATAACACCAAAAATTAGGCTTAATTGCACATCAGTTTACGCACAATATTCAATTTTAGTAAATAATCGAGAACTACTTGTGAAAAATCTAAAAGAATTAGACATTCCAACAGCAATACACTATCCTATTCCGTTACATTTGCAATCTCCATTTTATAGTGATAATTCAAATCTTCCTATTGTGGAGGGAATAGCGACAAAAATAATTAGTATCCCGATGCATCCTTATCTAAGCATTAAAGATATAGAAAAAGTCAGCCAGGCATTGGCGCAGTAAATGATGTTGAAAATTTATAAAATCATCTATTAAAGGTAGTTGAATTGGGAAGGTAGTTTAAAATAGCATTGTTTTAACTACTGTAGTCTTACTAGTAAATAATTAGTGAAAATATGATAAAAAATCAAAAAGTAGCTTTAATAACAGGAGTAACTGGCCAGGATGGCGCGTATCTGTCTGAATTTCTCTTGCAGAAAGGATACCAAGTGCATGGCATCAAGAGGCGTTCCAGTTCTTTTAATACTGAGCGTATTGACCATTTATATACTGATCAGCATGATATTGCTGATAATATTCCACATCTTACATTGCATTATGGTGATTTAGCAGATGCCATGAGTTTAGTTCGAATCATACAACAGATTCAGCCAGATGAGATATACAATCTTGGCGCCCAGTCTCATGTTGCTGTCTCTTTTGAAAGTCCAGAGTATACCGCTGATACTGTTGCGCTTGGAGCGTTGCGCATACTTGAGGCAATCCGTGTTTTAGGTCTAGAGAAAAAAACCCGTTATTACCAAGCATCAACTTCGGAGCTTTATGGAAAAGTTCAAGAGGTTCCACAAACCGAAGTTACACCGTTTTATCCAAGAAGTCCATATGCAGCTGCAAAGCTTTATGCTTACTGGATTACTATTAATTACAGAGAGGCTTATGATATTTATGCATGTAATGGCATTCTTTTTAATCACGAGAGTCCAGTTCGCGGCGAAACTTTTGTTACTAGAAAAATAACTAGAGCGTTAGCTCGTATAAAGTTAGGACTTCAAAAACGACTTTATCTTGGCAATATGGATTCAAAAAGAGACTGGGGTCACGCTAAAGATTATGTAGAAATGCAATGGTTGATGCTGCAGCAAGATAAGCCGGAAGATTTTACAATTTCTACAGGAGAGCAGCATACGGTTAGAGAGTTTGTAGAAGTGGCAGCACAAGTGTTAAATATGAATATTGAGTGGCAAGGCGATGGGAGAGAAGAAAAAGGAATTTGGGAAGGGAAGGTGATCATTTCTGTTGACCCTTGTTATTTTCGTCCTACAGAGGTAGAAACCTTGTTAGGTGACTCAACTAAGGCTAAAGAAAAATTAGGCTGGGAGCCAAAAATAACCTTTAATGAATTAGTTAAAGAGATGATGGAATCGGACCTAAAAGAGGCGAAGAGAGACTATTTATGTCAAAAGGAAGGTTATTCTACTTATGACTATAATGAGTAATGTAAGATTATTTTCTTATGCGAAAAAAGCGCTAAAAATTACATCCATAATGTGTATGTTTAATGGATTTTTCCAAAGTTTTAGAAGGGTTTATTTTGACTAATATTGAACTTTATGAATAAAATTTTTTATATTTAATAAGGGTGTAGAATGAGAAAAACAAAAAATTTAATAGGTAAAGTTGCTCTGGTGACAGGAGCAACAGGACAACTAGGTCGAGTATTTTCTAGAGGGCTAGCTAATAATGGAGCCACTGTCTGGGTTAGCGATATAAATCTAGAAAAATGTAAAGAAATAGTAGATCAATTAGAGGAGGAAACAGGTAGAAAGCACTATTCCTCATGTATGGATGTAACCTCAGAAGAATCTGTTGTAAAGACTATGGGGGAGATACAAAATAATAGCGGACAGCTAGATATATTGATTAACAATGCTGGAACTGCCGTATTCTCCGATTATCTTTCTCGTAGTAAGGAAGAATTCATGAGCGTTGTGGAAGTAAATTTATATGGGTCATTTTTATGTATTCAAAAAGCATCGGTATTGATGGAGAAAGAAAATAACTCAGGGTCAATTATCAATATAGGGTCCATATATGGCATGGTTAGTGGTGATCCAGGTATATATACAGACTGCAATAGAAATACATCCGAAGTGTATGCTGCAACCAAAGCTGGTGTAATTCAGATGACAAAATATTTTGCAATACATTTGGCTAGTAAGAATATAAGAGTTAATTGCATTAGTCCTGGAGGTGTATTCAATGAACAAGGTGAAGGTTTTGTCAATAATTACTCAAATAAAGTACCTTTAAAAAGAATGGCTAATAAGGAGGAGATAGTAGGAGGTGTGATGTTTTTAGCAGACTGTGAGTTATCATCGTACGTAAATGGACAGAATATTGCAGTTGATGGTGGTTGGGTAGCATGGTAGGTGATAATGTATTTTACATAATAGGTGCAGGTATCAGTGGGCTTACGCTTGCTTTGGAATTGGCAAAAAAAGGAAAAAAAGTTCGTATATTCGAGAGCTTAGGTTTTGTTGGTGGATTGGCAAGAACTGAGCGTATAGATGGATTTTCATTTGATTGTGGGCCACATTTATTTCATACCAGCAATAAGTCTATTCAGGAGTATTGGCAGGATATTTTAGCTGATGAAGTTGAGACGCCTGAATTGTATGGTGCAAACTATGTAAATAATAAGCTTTATGAGTATCCAGTCTCACTTGAAAGTTTAAAGGAGCAGTTAACCCCAGAGGAATACATTCAAGTTCAAAAGGAGGTTGGTCAAAGTACCAGTAGCAATCTCGCTAAATCGGTAAATTATTCAGAGTATGTTGAAGGCTTGGCTGGAAAATATCTTTCAAAGTTATTTTTTCAAAAATATCCAGAAAAACTATGGGGTATTGCTACTAAGGATCTATCTGCAAAATTTGCACCACGTAGAATTGAGATTAGACAAAAAAGAGAACCATTTCATTCTGGTAAAGGAAAATGGGCAGGAGTGTTAAAGAATGGTTGTGGTGTGCTTGCTGAAAAAATAGAGAGTAAGCTTAAAAAGCTAGGAGTTTTGATAGAATACAATAAAAAATTAACAGACATAGATTTATCAACAGACGATATATTTAGTAATATATCAAAAATGACGTTTAATCATAAGGAGTCAATCAGAATTTCGGAAAATGATACTGTTATTTCTACAGTACCAATGACAATATTGGCAGATATGCTAGGGATAAAAAATAAACTATGGTATAGAAATGTTAAGATTGTATCATTAGTTTTGTCAGAGAAAATTACCCTACCAGGAGGGTATGATTGGCTTTATTTTGATGATGATAAGTATGTATTTCATCGCGTCACCTTGCAAGATGGTTTTGGCAGTAAATCTGTGCCAACAGGCCAATCTATTTTAACTTGTGAAATTGCTTATGATGATAAGGCAAGCGTGGGCGGCAAGGATAAGAGTAGCGAGAGCCTATTGATTGATACCTGTATTCAGCAACTTAATTCCGCCTCAATTATCAATAATATTGAGATAGTAAAGAAACATGTCATAGATGCTGGACCCTTGTATCCTGGAATTAATGTTGGCTATGAGTCTGAATTGGGGAGAGTGAGAGGAAAATTAGACAATGTAAACAATCTTTATGTTCATGGATCTCTTGCTGAATATGAATATTCTGATCTCCAGGTTATTACTGCTAAATCATTAGATTTAGCAGATTTATTAAATAGCAATAATTTAAATACAGAGAATTTGGTTAAGAAGAATCGCATATACCCCTCTAAATCATTTGAACTTTGTGGTAGAAAGGTTGGTGGTAGTGAGGAGTGTTATATTATTGCAGAAATTGGCCTAAACCATAATGGAAGTGTTGATTTATGCAAAAAAATGATAGATGAAGCGATATTATCGGGCGTACAAGCAGTTAAATTGCAATCTTATAAAAAAGGAAGGGTTTCATCAAAGGTTAGAGGGGCTAGGTACTATGAGGAGTTGGTAGATTCACAAGAGAGTATCTCAGATCTTCTTGACAAAGTATCTTTAAATAAAAGTGAAACTCAAGAGGTTTTTCAGTATGCAAGAGATAAAGGTATAACAATATTTTCCACACCATTTGATGTTGAATCTCTCACCATGCTAGAGGAGTTGAATTGTGAAGCATATAAAATATCTTCAATGGATCTTGTTAATATCCCTCTTATAAAAAGAGTCGCACAAACTAAAAAACCTATAATTATTTCTACAGGAATGTCAGAGTTGTCTGACATACAAAGTGCACTTGATGCTGTATTGTCTGAAGGTAATACTAATGTTATATTATTGCATTGTGTTTCTATTTACCCATGCACTGCCGAAAATGCAAATATTAAAATGATAGGCCGTCTCAAATCTACATTTGATTGTATTGTAGGTTATTCAGACCATACAACAGGAATAGATATAACTATGGCTGCGGTAGCATTAGGGGCAAAGGTTATTGAAAAACATTATACATTTGATAAAAATATGGATGGTCCAGACCATAACTTTTCACTGACTCCATCTGAATTGTCAGATTTAGTGCAAAGCAGCCGAAGAGTGGAGTTATCATTATTAGATCATGGGTACGGTATCCTGCCATCTGAAATTAAAACCGTACAAGATTTACGAAGAAGTATTTTTTTCAGAGTGGACATGAATAAAGGAGAAATAATCACTCAAGATAATATTGAAATAAAATCTCCTGGGGTGGGCATACATCCAAAGTTCCTTCCTTTAATTATAGGCCGTAAAGTTTCAAGTGATATTGGGAGCGACCATCCTGTGCAGTGGGATTTGATTGAATATTAATAATGCAATATTTAGAAGATTTACCGTATTTAAAGGATTGGATTAATACTGTTTTAACTAAAATAAGTTTAGTAAAAAATAGTAAAAAAAATAATGAAATAATAGTTTTCATGATTGGAACTACTGCAAATTTTGAAAAAGATAGTAAACCGTATATAACACCTATTCGTACTATAACCAATGGCTATGTTATTGGCAGTATTGTCTATTCCCAAGCTCAAGCAGCAGTATTAGCATCAAAAGTTGACGGACTGGTGGATTATTTTTTTATTGATGCAGAAAAGAAATTACCCTTAATGATAAATCCAGATATAAGGCCTTGGAAATACTTTGATTTAAATATTGCTCAATCTGAAATAAATAGTAGAGTTGAATTAGGGAATATAAGCTCTATGTGTAAAGATATTATTAAAGTAAGTAAGATGTATGAATACAAGGGTAATGATATTACACTGGAGTCTGTATGGCTGTATCTAGTTAGTGTATTTTCCGATCTAAGTGGATTAAAAATAGTAATATATGGTGCTGGCAATATAGGGAGTAAACTCGCCCTCAAGTTGGCTGAAAGTGGAGCTAATATTTATATAATTACACGCGACCAGGCAAAATCTAGTTTGATCGCATCAGCTCTCAACAGTATCAAGCATAAATATGTTTTGTCTAATATTTCAATTTCCACAAATGATATTTACTCATCTATTGGTGCCAATGCTATAATTGGCTGCACTAACTCAGGTGCAGTAATAAGCTCAGATATGGTTGCAGTTATGGATAATAATGGCGCTGTTGTGGATGTCGGAAAGGGGACAATATCTACTGATGCGATTCAGACGTGTGTAGAGCGCAATATAAAAATATGGAGGGCCGATATTACACCAATGATTGGACCATTAGTTTTATCAGCGATAGAAATGAATGATTTATTATCAAATAAATATGGAAGAAAGATATTAGAGTGTGGTGTTTGTGTGGTGTCTGGAGGATATATTGGTAATAAATATGATGTAATTGTAGATTCGTACATAAATCCAAAGAAGATATTTGGTGTGTGCTCTGATGCTGGAAAGGCATTTGTGGAGTGTGATGAAGTCGCTAAAAATAACCTAGAAAAAGTAGAAAAAATTATTTCACTTGCAAAAGTCAGCTAATGCTTATATATACAATTATTCCAGCACGAGGTGGGAGTAAATCTATCCCTAGAAAAAATATAAGAAATTTAAGTGGAAGCCCCCTTATCAAGTATTCTATTGATTATTCATTAAACTCTAAGTATATTGATAAAACGATAGTTTCTACGGATGATGACGAGATTGCATCAATAGCAATAAACTGTGGAGCAGAGGTGCCATTTATGCGACCTTCTGTTTATGCGGAAGATCTAACCCAAGATTTTGCCGTACTGAATCATGCGATGCTACAGTGCCAAGAAATTTTTAATGAATCTGCAGATATATTTGTTTTATTGCGACCAACCTCTCCTTTGAGGCCGGCAGGATTGATCGAGAAAAGCATAGACCTTTTGCTAAAAAATCCGAATGCATCATCTGTTCGTGCAGTTGCAAAGTCTAGTCAACATCCATATAGGCAATGGAAATCTTCTAATAAGTATATAGAGCCTTTTGCATCGCCATCTAAAGATGTACACGAGCCATACAATTTACCAAGACAGCTTTTGCCAAATATATATTTTCAGACAGGTGATATAGAGGTTATAAGAAGAGAAACCCTACTATCAGGATCAGTGAGTGGAAAAAAAATTTTACCAATTTTAATAGAGTCTGACCAAGTTTTAGATATTGATAATTTTTCAGATTTGAAAGATGCAAATAATAGGATCAAACTTTGACGGGTGGAAAGCTATGCCTTGGAACAGTAAAAATCGGAGTTCCTTCGTATGGATATTCTACAACCATTGATCCTGATAAGTGCAACACACTACTTCCTGCAGCAACTGAAATCGGAATCACTTGCTTTGACACTTCACCACGCTATAAAGATTCTGAGAGGATAATAGGTAATTTTGTTAAAAATAATAAGAAAAAACTATTCATATCCACTAAGATTGATAATTTAGATATTTGTGATGAGTTTGTTGTTTCAAAGATGAGGGAGTCAATATTTGAATCGATAGAAAATTTAGGACATGTAGATCTTTACTATTTGCATCAAAATGAAATATCAGTTATATCTAATAATCATATACTTGAAAGCATAAGGCAATTGAAAAATGAGGGTCTGATTAAAGAGGTGGGGGCGTCTATCTATAGCATGGATGAATTAGATTTTATTCTAGAATCAAATAGCTTTGATTGGGTTCAAATACCAGTTAATATTTTAGATGTATCATTCTATAATCGTATAATTGAGTCCAATTCCACAATAAAAATTGCAGTTAGATCCATTTTTCTACAGGGTATTATATTTCATCCAGAAATGATTATAGAGAGTATTTCTGATGCGAATGAGATGATTTCTTTATTGAACAAAGTAAAGTCACTTGGAAGTCAATATGACTTAGAATTGATAGACCTTTCTGTTGCATATATATGTTCATTACCATTAATTGATCAGGTGCTGGTTGGAACAACTAATATACGAAATTTAAAGAGAATAGAGAGGGCTTCTCGCATATTACTTAATACAAATATTAAGAGTGCGATTGGTGAAATTGCATCAACGAACAAATCTTGGACTAATCCAAGATTATGGAATAAATACATATAGAGCATTACACATGAAAGAAAAGATCCCAACAATAAATAAATTTATTATTGCAGATATATCTGTGATAAGGGATAAAGGTATAGGATTCCTGAAAGGTAGCGAGAATTGGCCTGTGGCAGAGGAAGAATACCAAGAATTTAGTAAATATATGTATCAACAATATGAAAGTTTAATGTTTGAATTGGAGGGCAGCTTATTTGACCTTGCCTTAATAGATTACAAGTTTCAAGGTGCATTGTTAAAAATTTTCCATTACAATTATATGAAAAATTATGCGCAAAAGCATAATATAGAGATTTTATATGGAAGCGATTCTCAAAACTATTTAAAACCTGACTGGAAGGAAATTGGAAAAAGTTATTCATCACTAACCTCGTGCCATAGTAAATTAACAAGAGTTGTTCGAAGAGTTATAAAGAATATTATTTTTAATAGGCATTTACCTATATACAAGGTTATTTACATGTTTCTTTCTAGAAAAAATTACATATTTTTTGGGAGTAGTAGTAATCTTTCGAGAAAATACATTGTAAAAAATAAAATATGCTGCGATTATCAGGATGCATATGATGTATTAGATTTTAATGCAAATTCAGAGGGTTTATCAAGTCAGTCTTATCAAGACATAATGGACAGACTTATATCGCCATATCTCAAAAAATTAAAAGCTGATCAGCCTGTATTTTTAGAGGGTATAGATGTACAGGATATGGAATTATGCTGGGGCAATAGATTTAAAGGGATTATTCCCGCTTATATGAATATAATTGATTCAAATAATAGCAATAAGTTTTTAATAACTGAAGTTGCTAGTGCAATGCATAGAATTTTATCTATTGGATATCAGCGTATTGGGTGCAAGGTGTTTGGGTTTCATCATGGTGGAGATTTTTCAGCCACTATTTTGAGCCAGATGCATAAAGGATCAATGACCCATTGTAAAAATATAATAGTTCCTACTCAAGGAATTGCCGATCAGTATAAAAAAGTTTACTCATGTTTGAAGCTGGAAGAGGTGGTAGGAACTAAATATCATCCAGTAAACTCCTCTAAATCATTATACAAAAATCCAATAATATCAAAATCTAATAAAAAGATCAAAAATGTTATGTTAGTTGGATTTCCTATGAATTGTGACAAGAAAACAGATGAAAGAGGCTTGTTTTTTTTCCCAAAAATCAGTGTTGAGTATAAGATATTAACAATGCTAAAAGATCTAAAATTAAATACCTTGTATAAAGCGCATCCTGATAGAAGGGATGAGGTGGATGGTGTTTTTAACAATTTAGTGGATAAAGTGATTTATGATTCGTTTGAAAGTTCTTGGAAAAAAGCAGATGTATTTATTTTTACACACACTTCAACTACAACATTTGCCTATGCATTATCAACTGACAGAAAGATAGTGTTAATTGATATAGATACCAATCTGGTTGATAAGAAGTTGAGGAAGGAGTTAGGTAAAAGAGTGGACTATGTTCCTGCAACAATAGATAGTGGTAGCACCCTAATAAGGTTTGATGAGAAAAAATTAAAAGATTTTTTATTATAAAAAAATTATGATCATTACTATTGGAAAAGACAACTTACTAAAATTGCTACATATACAATTAAATTTTTTTTTTTTGAGTAGTAGTGATATTTCTGTGATTGATAGTTGTATTGATGAAGTATTATTAAAAGCAGAAGTTTGTTATATTGGAAATACCAATAAGTACTATTGGAATTGTGACGATAATTTAGTGTTTAATCCATATCATTCATCTCAATATGCAGTATTTTTATATCTTCTATCACGTACCGTATTTCTATTAGGCCATAGAGAGTTGGCAGATAAAATATATTACCTTAACAGAATGATGAACTCTTGTGATCTTTATTATGAGGTTGAATTACCTAATGTTTTCTTTGTCGATCATCCAATAGGGGCAATAATTGGAAGAGGGGTTTTTGGAAATTATTTCGCATTTAGGCATAATTGCACTGTTGGTGGAAATCATGGGTATTTCCCGCATTTTGGTGAGTTAGTTTGTCTTTTTTCAAATTCTACAGTCATTGGCAACTCTATAGTTGGAAATAATGTGTTTATCTCAGCTAATGCGTTGATTAAAGATGAGATTATCCCTGATAATAGTATAGTATTCGGAGAGTCTCCTAGTTTGATTATAAAAAATAAGCCAAAGGAATACTTCTATGATAAGAGCCCTTTTAGGTATCATAAATCACTTTTAAAAATAAATGATATGCTATGAAATTAGATTTAATGGAAAAATACATGGATATAGAAACAAGGCCATGCATAGTTTGTGGAGAGGAGAATTTCGAAATTTTTGCAAAGAAGTCATATTTAGTTGCAAAAAAATGTAAAAAATGCGGCATGATATCGACTAATCCATACTTTACTGAGACAGGTGTGAAAGTCTTGTATAGTGAATATTTATCTGATAGATTAACGGATAAAAATCTAGAAAACAAAAGAAAGGTAATGTACGATATAGATCGGGATTGGATACTTAGATATATCCAGCGTGGACACTTATTGGATATCGGATCTAGTGCTGGGTATTTTCTTTCTAGATTTAATCCTAGTAATTTTACTAGGCACGGTATAGAGTTTTCAGATGAATGTAGAGTTAAAGCTAAGGAATTATTTGATATACCTATCCGTATAGGTGATATTGTAGATATGAATTTTGATGTTAAGTACGATCTTATTACATTACGTGGTGTTATCGAGCATTTTATTAACCCTAAACTTGTAATTGACAAAATAAGTAAGATTATTAATGTAGGTGGGTATCTGTATATTACCGCAACACCTAACGGTCAATCATTTGCATTTGATGTGTATAAAGAAAAATGGAATTTATTTTCTATTGATCATATACATTTTTTTTCCATAGATCATTTGGACTTTATAATTAGTAAGGCAGGGTTTAAATTAGTATCGTACCATTATCCGTATGAGGAAACACCCTATGCCAATGCTGAAAATGATTTTAAGAAAATTAAAAAAGATATTGCTTTAATTGAAGGCGGTAGTAAGTCTTTAGTTGATTCATCTGTGCCATTTATGGGTAGTATGATTACGGCAGTCTGGAGGTTTGATGGAGTTAATGCTGGGTAAAAAGCCATTTTATTTCTTATGTGTAGGATTGGACAAGGTTACGTTTAGTAAGTTGATTGCATGGTGGCTAAGGGTTGGTATATGAAATTTTTAATAACTGGCGGGTGTGGGTTTATTGGGTCAGCAGTAATTCGCCATATAATTAAAAACACTAACGACATTGTAATTAATATAGATAAACTAACTTATGCAGGTAATTTAGAGTCTTTAGAGAGTGTTGAAAGAAGTGATAGGTATATATTTGATAAAACTGATATTTGTGATAAGCAAGAGTTACAAAGGGTTTTTGACAAATATCAACCTGAAAAAATAATGCATCTTGCGGCTGAATCCCATGTAGATCGATCTATTAATGGCCCTTCTGATTTTATTCAAACAAATATTGTTGGCACCTATAACCTTTTAGAAATTTCTAAAAAATATTGGCTAGAATTGTCAGCAGAAAAGAAAGAAAATTTTTGCTTTCATCACGTATCTACCGATGAAGTATACGGTGACTTGAAAGATACGGAAGGTGCATTTACTGAAGACTCCCCTTATTCTCCTAGCTCCCCATACTCAGCATCCAAAGCTAGTGCTGATCATTTGGTGCGAGCGTGGCAACGTACATATGGCCTACCTGTAATGATTACTAACTGTTCAAATAATTACGGGCCTTACCAGTTTCCTGAAAAATTAATCCCTTTGATTATACTGAATTCAATCAATAGAAAGCCAATCCCTATTTATGGAAAGGGGGATCAAATTAGAGATTGGCTGTATGTAGAAGATCATGCTAGGGCGCTAATCGAAGTACTGAAGAGAGGAAAAGTGGGGGAAACCTATAATATAGGTGGAAACAGCGAAAGGACTAATTTACAAGTGGTGAGGGAGATTTGCAAGGTGTTAGAGAAAAAAATTTCATCTGTGCAAACAGCTTCTGAATCCTATTACAACCTTGTTGTGTTTGTAAATGACCGCCCAGGTCATGACTTTCGATATGCTATTGATACGACTAAGATAAAAAATACCTTAAATTGGCAGCCAAAAGAGTCTTTTGAAACAGGCATTAAAAAAACAGTAGATTGGTATTTGAATAATCAAATTTGGTGGACAAGAGTTTGTAATCCTCCCAAAAATTAACACTCAGTAAAAGTAGAATTTTCTTATAATAAAAACATAAGGAGATTCAAATGAAGACAACACGTAAATCAGATTCACAAATCATGCAAATACTCAGTCAAGCA
>Ga0257123_1001456_pt1 | contig 14262 bp, 8 predicted proteins | sample SI106_135metaG_FD_190185 | JGI IMG/M metagenome (GOLD analysis project Ga0257123, IMG submission 190185) | Marine microbial communities from Saanich Inlet, British Columbia, Canada - SI106_135 | ecosystem: Environmental > Aquatic > Marine > Inlet | place: Canada: British Columbia | collected...
GAAAAAAAATTTGAAATGATTGGTGCAATTTGTGGTGTTGTTGGTGCGGTTTTAGTATAGCTCAATATTCCACAATCAAAATATGGATTTGTGTTATTTCTAATTTCCTCTATACTACTTGGTATTATTTCTTGGCGAAAAGATATGCACTATTTGCTAACAATGCAAATAGCATTTTTGGGAATTAATGTAGTTAGGGCTTTTCGATGGTTTTATTAAAACAAAGTAAACAATATGGGAATAAAGTAAACAATATGGGAATAAAGTCAAAACAAGGTGATATATTTAAAGTTGGTGCTTCTGGAGATTATCAATTTATTCTTATATTTGGACATATAGGATTCAATATTATGGGAGTCACATGGAAAGAATTTAAAAATGAAAATCAAAGTTTACAAGAGATAAACAATCCTTTCGTTGAATTAAATATTCCCAGAGAGTTTACAAAGTCCAAATGGATACAATTTGTTGCAGAAGAAGTCAATCACGGCATGAGCAACTCTAAATTAGAAACAACATTTAATAATGCTTTTGAATGGATGAAAGAGCAGAATTTGCATAAAATTATTACCAATGGAATTATGGACACAGACCACTCTATAGACACTGATAAAAATAAAACAAACAACCATGACAGAGTAAAATTTATTAAAAAAACATGCTCGAAATTTGAACAATTAGATATCACCTTAATTAGCTTAAATGACGTCTACTTAGCAGAGTGAATATTATCAAGACAAACGAGCTTAAAGATGCAAGTAATAAAGGTTATCATTTTTACTCATATTTTTCTCCTTTTATTTAAAACTGTTTATTAACTGTTATTGATGTATGGTACCCACCACTACTATCAACTATGCCATCCGTAATTAACGAATAGCCACTCATATCCTGTTGCCAAGAGCCGCCAACAAAGCCTGTTGTTTCATTCTTAACTTGGGTTTTGTGTTTGTTGTATTGCATCATGCCATTTTCACCAACATTACTTGGCAGATTAAATTCAATATCCCCTTTGATTAACTTTGGCTTAGTACCAGCGTAAATTTGCCAGTTATCTTTCTCCAAGCCTACCGTGATATAAACTGAATAAAGACTATCAATATCACTCACTAATCCAGTTGTTAAATCAGTATTAGCTGCCATTACACCACCTTGTATCCAAAAGTTATCATTAGCCCAAGTCAGGTTGCTGTCAATAGTACTATTGCTATCTACACTGCCCCATACGCCAGATACATAAACCCAAGGATTGGCTTGATTCTTTGAATAATTGAGATTTAATTCTAGTGATGTATCGATAATTGATTTATTATGGCCAATTAAAAAGTGCTCTTTGCTTTTAAGGCCGATACTGAAGTTGCCTAACGCTTTAATGTCTAAATTTGATAGCATAGCACCCCAAGAATCACCTTTTTTATAGGTACTTTGTAGTGGCATTAAGTTGTTATTCTGATTAATCAATGAGGTTAAATCAACTTTAAAATCTCTGTCAAAATCATCAATAGCACTAATCGAACTTAATGATGCAATCACACTATCATCGATACCACTAATTGATAGACCACCACTAATACTTGTAGTTTCTCCTATTCTACCTGTAAGGCTAATGCCAAGCCCTCCCACTGGTTGAGTGGCCTTATCTAAATCTAACAAACCTTGCCCATGCGTAGTAATACTATAATTACTCAAATCTTTGTTTGCCGTTTGTAATAATAACTGTGCAATATTACTACCTTTCATATACGGCCACAGTTGGTGAACAATAGCAACACCGCCAGTAATTACAGGTGCTGCTTGTGATGTTCCTGACATCCTTACATATCCACCACCATTGTTCACACTATTGACATTTGTACCTGGTGCTAGAATGTAAAAATCACTAGTTTTATATGTATCGTTACATTGTGTGGTGTAGTCTTTACAAACATGCCCAGATTTAGCGCCGTCAATTGTTTGGGTGCTAGTATTCCAATTACCTGCAATTAGCATTCTACCATTTAATTCTAAGTTGTTATTACTACCAACTGCACTTGCAAAGGTTGCAGGATTTTGTACATATCCCAAGTCTGTATTACCAGCAGAAACAACAAGTACAAGTTCATCTGGAATTACATCTTTCCAAGTAGTTGGGTTTTCTAAATTGTAATAATTGCTACCGCCATAAATGGCATGACTATTAGTGAACACCCCATTACCTTGGTCGGTCATTGCGTCTTTATATGAGGCACTGTAATTGGTGTTTGCACTAAGATTGGCAACTACAATATCATCGTATTGCTTTGCCCAGTTAAGCGCTTGTTTTGCACCAGATAAACTAATACCATTTGCTTCTCCGATTTTAGCAATGGCTAAGTTAGTATTATATGCAATGCCGTGGATTCCAACGCCATCTTTATTAGCAGATACAATGCCTGCCACGTGTGAACCATGTCCGTTTTCATCTTCATAAGGAGTTGTATAACCTGCATCCCAAAGATATTTAACTTTGCCTGTAAACTCAGGATGGTCTTGGTCAATACCCGTATCCATAATCAGTGCAGTTGAACCTTTGCCAGTCCAGCCTCTTGCATAGGCATGATTTGCATAAGTAACTAGCACTGCACCATTTTCTGCTTCGGTAGTTTCAAAATTAATTGGATTGTTGCTTGCAACATTTGTAGGTGTACCTAGATAATCACTGTTGTAATAAGTGCCAGTATTGTAATCATTAGTATCGTGGTTAGAACTTCGTTGTGCATAAGTGTAAACACCTGATGAGCCACTAGAACTATCTGGCGCTACTGGATTACCAATGAATGTTTCACCTACTGGAACTCGCTGAGTAGTGGTCTTTTTACCGCCCCAAGGGTCTAATAAATATGTTTTTACAGGCGATATAATTGTTTCGATATCTGCTGTTACCAATACATCAACTACCGAACCATCTGTATACGTAGTTCTTGTGTACTTGTCCTTTAACGTTGTACTCTGTACGTTTCTGTGCCAACTATAGTAGTAAAGTGTAACCGCTTGCTGAATTGGACTGCCATTGGCATCTGTACCTACAGTGATAGTATCTGAATTAATTCCATACAGTTCTGAGATTAGTTCACTTTCTGTACTGGTGGACCTTTCGTTCTTATAAATAGTTAATGTGCTTGCCACATTAGGCGTAACCATCGCATCAGTTAGTTCTTCATGCGTGGAAATTGCTATAGTATTCTCTGTATTGTTAGATGAGATAACGCTAACAACTTCACTTGTTGTAGAATTATCAGTCCATAGTGTTGTACGGGTAGTTGTAACAATAGTGGTCGTGGTTACAGGAGTGGTTAACGTGTCTGTGTAAATAGTATATGTCTTAGTCACAGTACTACCATTGGTATCGACACTTATTCTATCTTCAGTTTTATTGGTGGTAACCGTAGTTGGCGAACTACTCTCGGTAGTTGCGCTTGTGCTTTTACTATCGGTTGTACTTACAATGTTAGGAGTGATTACTGTATTAATCAGATCCTCTCTTGTGGTGACTAAAATAACGTCTTCATTAGAAACCGTTTGATCGGTATTAATAACTTCACTTGAAGTCGTTCCGTCCGTCCAAATGGTATTACGTGTAGTAGTAGTAGTTGTAATATCTGCATAAGGTGTAGTGCGTGTATCTGTATAGATATTGTAAGTTTTAGTAACTGTATTGCCACTTGAGTCAGTAGTAACCCTATCTTCATAAATTGAAGTTGTGATCACTACTGGTGTATTGTTAGTTGTACTTGTGATAATTTCTTCTACATCATCTGTACTGATAATATTAGCCGTAACTTCAGTAGCAGTTAATTCTTCCCTTGTTGTCATTGAAACTGTGTTTTCCGTAGTGCTATTGCTAGTAGTATTGATAATCTCGCTTGTTATTGAATCATTGCTATATGTAGTTACTCTAGTAGTTATTACTGTAGTCGTTGTGGTTACAGGCGTAGTAGTTGTATCTGTATAGATAGTATAAGTTTTGGTGACTGAACTACCATTAGCATCTGTAGTTGTTCTGTCTTCAATCATACTACTAGTTGTTGTCTCCGATGAACCAGTACTAGATTCTGTTGTGGTTGAATCAGTATCGGCAACACTAACAATAGTTGGCTCTGGATTAACAATTGACTCCGGCTCTTGAATAGGGGTTGTGCAATCTTCATTGCGCTCTTGGGTCTCTGTTCTAATAAGTGCACCCTTAATACCTACTGGAATGCCGTTGATATTTTTCTCCCGCCACACGTCACGACTATAAACATCTACTGTGCAAAACGGGTCGTTGGTAATAATATTCTCACTTGTCAATCGCCATGGGTCGTAAATACCATTTGTCCACGTGATAATATCTTCTGACGTTGTATTAATAGTAGTTGTAGAACCACCCCCTCCACCACCACCGCACGATACAAGAAGGATTGCAACTAATAACAAACTAAATTTAGTTAATTTTTCAAACATGCTGCTATAATAAAGTCCTATCCGAAAACGACTTTCGCATACAAAGGTATATTTATATTCGTACTTTATAAAACGGAGAAAATATATGTACAGTGAAGAAGCGTTAGTAATATTTGGCAAGGAATTTGTAATAAAAGAATCTAAAGTCAGACCTGGACATTCATCTGGATGGCACAATGGGGAGCAAATTACTGAAGTTACTAATGATAAATTTAAAGTGCTGAAAAATATTGTCTTGTACTATGAAGATAACTTTATGACAATCGAGAATTACATTGACAATATGAACCACGGTGCAAATATATGGAAGAAGGAAGACCCTGAAAATCGTTTTGTGGTCGAGTTATCGAAAGATGCTAACCACTGGAAAGAAAAAGGTATTGAAAATGTGCCACAACTTAGAAATTATTTAAAATCTTGGTCAGAAAATGGACTTCTCGAATACTGGTAAATAACAATGGAAAAAAATAAATGAAATTGATAAAAAATACAATACTGATGATTGGAATAATTCCCGCTATTACTCTGGCTAATAGTATTCAAATTGATAATTTAAATATCAACATTATTAATGATATAAAAGTTGAAGTATATAAACAAAATAAACATATTTTTAGTAACAATTGCTCTGACTATACATGCAAAATTTTCATATCTAATATTGAAAATCCACAAATTAAAACAGTGGATGGTTGGATTGTTCCGAGCAAAAATATTTACAACCTATCGGTTGAAAATATCAAGCCTTTTAAACCATTTTATTGGCTAGACCATAACTTTATTAAGTTTATAGTTTCAACCTCAAATGTGTCAGGAAGCTACAGCAAACAAGAAGAATATTTAATAGATACAACTACTGGCTCAGTGAGAGTTGACATGCAATCAAGCGACTGGTTTAAAACTGGATTAGCAAAATGAATACAAAGAAAAAAGTAAGTAAGTTGGAAAGACAACAAAAAATCTTAGACTATTTTTACAATGAGGATGGTGTAGATGTTGAAGCTACAAGGGATATTTATTCTGGTCTATTAAACAAAGAATTTTGCATTAAAACGGTTGAAAATGATCTTATTGAATTTGAAAAGAAAGGCTTCATAAGGCGTAGAGATGATGGTGCTAAATACCTTTGGGGCCGTGCTCTAAAAGATAAGGTAGTTCTGTCAGGAATGTCTAGTTCAAACCTTCCTGATGAAATCCGGGCGGCACTAATAACTGTCGATTATCATTTTAAAGATTTACTACCATTTACCAAAACTCTTGAAAAGTATATAGATGATGCCGTAAGCAACGAAGAATTGATTTCAAACAAATTAAAAAAGTGGAAGGACAAAGTTCATATTAGTGTTTCCACCCCAGAATTTTACCCGCCAGAAGTGTCTGATAACAATGCGGAAGAAAAAATATACAAAGCATTACTGGATAATAATACATTTAATGCTAGTTATGATATAACTGATTTTGATTTAAGCATATGGGGTAAGTGGCAAGATTTTGAAGATCTTAAAGAAAAATGCACTTACCATCCACTTGGAATATTATTTAAAGGCAAATTTAAATTTTTAATAGCAAAAATCAAAGTATCTGGAGTAGATATAAGTGACTATCAACAATTTTCCCTGCATAAATTTAGCAATGTTGTAATTAATACAAATCAAGTTGCAAAGACTGGGAATGATAAATTACAAGACCAATGTGACATTGATATTTTGCATTATCCAGAACTAGTGCGTATTAATGATATTAAACCAACACAAGAAAGATGGATTAATCTAAAATTTTGGGCTAGCGAAGGCGTAAGGCAATATTTTGAAGATAATATATATTTTGAATTAAGTGAGGATTTCGAATTAAAGAGATGCAGGCAGTGGCCTGGAAAACTATCACATATTAAAGCGCCATTTCCAGAAAACAATATGGTTTCTTGGGGTTTTGGTACTTTCGTTGCCTGCTATGAAGGTAAAGTACGCAATACTAAAAAATTAAGGAGGTGGTTAATGCATATTATTTTAGGTATAGAGATAATAGAGCCAAAACACCTTAGAGACGAGTTTAAGGAAATAATTAAAGCCAGCACAGCGTGGGCACATAACAAATAGTTTCAGTAAAAATAATTTACTAGTAAATTATTTTAATTTTTTGCAATTTCTTTGCGCAACTTACCTAGATATACATCAAGTGGATAAGTCTCCCAGATATCTTCAGACTCGATATTTGACATGCACCCTTCCAATTCATCAAATAATGTTTTTTCAGATGGAGCGAAAACATTAGTCCAAATATCAAACTTACTTAGAATTGCTTCTGGAATTTTAGTATTGCTAAACACTGTTTTACAAAGTTGACCATCTTCACTTTGAAAACTATCCCAATTAAATCCAAATCCATCACCTGAATTATAAATAGTTAAATACTTTGGAGCAATTTGGTTGAGGTTATATAGTGTTTTGTATGCGGTAACACCATCTGCACAAATAAAAACGAAACTGAATAGTTCCGGACCATGTGTGTCGTCAAACTCAGGCTGACGTTCAAGGATGTACCATTTAGCGAATGGCTTCTTAATCCAATCTTTTAACTTACTATGTACATAACTTATATCAGTAACAAATTGAGTTTGCCCATATTCAGTGGTTAGTGACACAACACCAGTTGGGTCTAATTCTTTAGACGTTAGTTTCTTTTCACCAATAACCTTGTAACCCTTAAATCCTACTGGATCACTATCTCTAAATGTGATATTTTCACCATAACGTCCAGTACCATATAAAGATTCTTCAATCTGCTTTTGCGTAACACCATAATCAGTGTAGAAGAAACTTTGGATTTCTTTATGCGCATACCATACAGGGTCACCATCTCGCCCACATGCCGGATAATACAATGAATTTTCTAGTAGCTCTTTAAGTAGGAATTTATCAGTAATTTTTCCATCTTTAATATTGATTTTTTTTAGTAATTCTCTATGCATTGTAACCTTCATATAAAAAAAATAATTTGTATATGAGTATTATGACTTACATTACGAAATTATCTTTCGCCAATATGCAGCGGCCTGACAAACTGTAGTGGTTTGATTATTCATACACATTACAAACTACTACGCAATGTGGCCTTCTATGCGGAATACACTCTTAAAACAATCTCAAAAATATACAAAAAAATTATAGACGCTCAAGCCTACACCAACGAGATTTTAAATAGTAAAAATCATCCAATTAAAGCTAGGAATTAAATAATTGTCGGCTTTTTTATATTTTAGAATATTCAAAACAACCCTGTAACCTCTTAGAAACAGCTAAATGATACTATTAGACTAACGGACACAAAACTGAACACAGTCACGTTCATTAGTAAAATATGAAAGTTGTTTTTGTATGGCTTTAATGTGCATTTTCTAATCTATTATGAAAAGTTGGTACAATAAAAATACACTAAAACAAACAAGGAGCAGTCCTATAATTTTCCCTATAATAAATCTTATAAAGGTTGGACTATCCTCTCTTTCCATAGCAAAAACCCAGCCAAGGCCATAAAGCAACGGGATAAGTATGCCAATTAACTGTAGTATCAAACCTACTGTTGGACTTATTTCTATAGAAATTCCACGAAAATTAATCACTTCACCATAAGAGTGGGAGCTGAACAAAATTAGGATCAAAGATAATAAGCTTTTCATTTTTATCTTACCCTTTTGTGAAAATGTTGTGCCTTTGAATGGAATCTCTCGTCCGCCTGGAAACAAATCACAAGCCAAGCCTCCAACAACATCACCCTCCTTAAACCTTGCTATTGTGGCAGTATTAGGTGGTGTTAAAGCGGTTTTATTATATTTCTTAAGCCAGAGTGTCTTCTGACACTGAAGTCCTTTGGTATAGAGGGATTTTGATAGGCTAGTACTCATTAATTTCTATCAACAAACAAATATAAAACTATTGTACTTCATTCAACAAGTGATTAAACAATGTACTGATATATGAGTCTTGATTTTCTTTCTGAAATAGAACATGGTTATTCGAAAAATCTTTATCTGAATCATTAGCAATACTCCACCAATCGATTTCTCGTTGATAAGTGTTTGAAACAATGAATGAATCTAATACTATATCGGAATCATTTAATCTATTCTGAATCTCTTTAATGGTTTTATGAAATTTAACCTTTGGATCATCAAACCCATGTACACGGGTTAGTCCTTTAGGATCAACAAAACAAACATACTGCTTACTGCCAACTACCATCCATAAAATAAAGTCTGGATAAAAATTACCAGCTTCAAAGAAGCCCACACCTTTGCCTTTAGACTGATTGCGCAGTAGATACAATTCTTTTCCCTTAAAAAAAGGTTTGTTATTTTGGTAGAACTCTTTTAAATCCTCAACAAAGTCCCTCTCGCCTTCATTTAATGGCACCGGCGTAAGCTTAACTACGTCATTATTTTTAAAATAAATAAGCGGCTGGTACTGGTGTCGTGAGAAATCAAAAGCCTTTAAGTTTCCAAATGACCATGAATCTCTAAATGTTCCATCTGTTAGCTTTTCCTTAAGTTCCGTAATTTTATTAATCCAATCATCCTGAGTAACATCGATACTAGCTTTATACTCATCAATAAAGTTATCATCTGTATCTTCTACATTGTAATATTGAAGATGCGGCCCCTCGTACTCTTGCTTTCTATAATGGTAGTACCTTTCAGCGTACTTCTTCAATAGTGATATGGCAATTTGTTGCCACATGTTTATACGTTCAAAATTCTTAACTTCTAACAACTCTTCAGGTATTTGTAGACGATACCAGCTAGGGTCAGCCAGTAATTCTGAAATTCTGGTTCGATTTAATTGCAAGTTGTACCAGGCTTTTTCATTTTTATACTGGGCCAATTCAAAATATATAGTCTCAATATTTAAGAAAGCTAATTGCTTAAAACCCAGAATTCCTTCATTAAGGTCTACGCCTAAGGCGCTTACACCACCTATCCCCTTGCCTTTTGCTTGAATTTTTGGATACCAATTTAACGTTACCTTGCCATGCATATCTCGAGGCTGCCCTTCAAGCCAAGGTTTTTTTGCTCGCTTGAATGGAGTAATATCACCATTAATACGAATTAATTTTAGATCATTCCGTGAAAGTCTTTTTAGAACAGGAAGTGTTATAACTTCTGTTGTTTTTTCACCAACACCTTCTGCCTCTAGATATTCTTCAAACTCCTGCATATAATTTGAACGAATACCAAATACATTTAAGGTTTCTAAATGTTCAATATATTTTGGATGTTTTATGCCAAATACATACTCACTTCGCTTTAATGAAAAATCATATCCCTTTAAACGAACGCCTCTGCCAAAAAGCTGAATAATTTCAGAACCTTCAGATCTTCCAACATTCATTAACCCCATTGAGCTAACACGCCATGAGCTCCATCCTTCTGTAAACTTCTTGGCACCAATCAAAAGATTAACTATTGAGCCTTTCTTATTAATACCCTTAAATAAAGAATCTGAAAAGCTTTGATCTGTTACAACTGTATTAACAATACTCTTATCTATAACCGCATCTTCACATAGCTTTATTAATTTTCCAGAATCACCGACATTAATAACGCCAAACCAATCACTCTCTCCAACTCTTAAACCAATTTCACCACCGCTACCCTTAAGATGGACTACATGCAGCATCCCCCCAGTCTCAGTATTAAATACACTTTTAAGTACATCATAAAATACTTTACTAGCATCTTCAGTTGACCATATTTGAGATAGGTATTTAAAAGCACCTGAAAAAATCAACCTATCTTTACCATCTCTTAGATCATCTTGCTGTCTCAAATAAAGATCAATGAATTTAACCGATTCACCACTATTATTAGATACAAATCTTGCTAAAAATTGGATAATAGCCTGAACATCTGACACTGTTTCTGCATTTGCTATATTGCTAGCATTTACCTTACCACCAACAAATATCCATAGTGGATCTGCTAATAGATATTCAGCAAGTGTCTTTTCTTTATCCTTAAATAGTCGTTTCTGCTGGTAGAAACGTAAAATACTGCCTGTTAAATATAACTGAACCTGTTCAAGTGTCCATGCATCTGCAAGATTAAGAATAAAATGATCCTTACCATAACCATCCCCATGAAAAAACTTATAAGAATAATCAAACATAATGCATTTTGCATATTGTTGAATTAATTTATATTTAGGCGAAGGCTTACCCTTCCCAGCTGGCGCTAAATCACTGCCTGATGCCGCCTTAATTGCCTGACCAAATGTTGCAGAATATTCAAAGGAAAATCCACTTTCACAAAGTAGGTTCCGTTTTGCCATCCAGTCTTTACCACTTGCACCCCTATGACCCTCATCTACAAGAACAAGATTGTTAGATTCAAATGACTCAACTGCTACTGTCTTACCATCACTAGACTTGCCCACTTTATCTTCAGTTTGTAATTTATGAATATCGATAATTTGCACTGACGATTGTGTAAATAAACTACCACCTCCTTTGACAAATAAGTCAGCACCAATATTTGAACTGCCCATTTCTTCTTGATGCTGTAATGACAAGCCTTCATTTGGTGTGAGCAATATTGTTCGATTAAAGTGAGCAAATTGTTTATATTTATTCAAATAATACTGAAACTGTAAGATATTAACATGCATGATTAAAGTCTTGCCACCACCAGTAGCAATCCATACAGCTAATTTATTTAGGTCTGATTCAACAAAAGGTTGTACACGTTCACGCTCAGATAAGTCATTATTAAATTCAACAAGAAAGTGATTTAACTCATTACACAATGCATTTTTATCTAAGAAATAACGATCTAAGTAATACTCAGTAAATAACATTGATAAATACTGAAAGTAAAGTGGATACAGAACATTGCCTGTCCGATTTCTTTTCTCAGTAATTTGTCGCCAAAATCTAACAATATTGTCATCATATTGCCTTAAACTATCATCTTTTACAGCCCTATCAGACTCAGAAATCCAAGTCATTAACTGATATAGATACTTACTGCTATTTTCCTCATCAAATCCGATTAACGCATCATCTGACAATGTTTTACCCAGCATCTCAAGATTCTCAACACCAAACTGGCTGAGCATCCATTTACCAAGAACTAACTTATCTTCAAATCTTGTTGGCATTAAACATCCTCTACATCAAACATAAGGCGTTTAAATTCTATCTCAATCATTTTTACTATTGATCTAGGATCTTCTAAAGTATGATCGCCATTAACATAAATATGATCAAATTCACTGTCTCTTGGATTGTATCCCTGTTTATCTAAGAATTCTTCTAATGCATCATTATTTTCTTCTTTGATGTTTCTCCATACAATCAATACTGTTTCATCTTGAGGATTTTCACCTATAACAACTTTAAAACCTTTCAACACGTCAATTGTTTTAATCTTTAAACCAATTAAATAATTAAAGGTTTCCATCAAATCAACTATGGTCGCTTTAGTTGCTCCAACACTGCCTGTGCCAATATTGAGCTTGTAATTAAAAGGATCTTCAAATTGATCAATATTTAGCAAGGATGAACTATCAGCGGTTTCTACATTTAGCCAGTAACCAAGCATGTAATCTTCTTTTAAATTTTGATTATTACTTAAAAGATCTTGATTGGACTTATTAGGGCTTAGCTCAAGATTATTTAAAGAATCTTCATAACTCTCCATATTGAAATATTTGAACATTTGAGAAACTCCATCTTTCTCTAATGGACGCCCATCTACATACGAACTGGAATAAATTACTTTTTTTGTTCTAGGCTTGGTAACAGAGTCAAAATAATCACCCATTTCAATTAATATGTATTTTCTTTCACTGCTTTGATGATTACGATTTAAATCTATAACAGCATGGGCCGTGGTTCCAGAACCTGAGAAAAAATCAAGAATATAAGAATTGTCATCTGATGTCGCAAAAATTGAATCTTCTACGGTATACAGTGACTTAGGAAAGGTAAAAGGATTCTTTGGAAGGATATTATTTAATATTTTTGATCCATATGCGTTGGCATTATATTTTTTATCATCCCAGACAGTCTTCAATCTAAAAAATGACTTTTCATTTTTTATAGATCTTACACCGTCAGTTATATGGCAATGAAGTTGGTCGTGTATCCCTTCAACAGTGTGTCTAGCATATCTCCACTTTCTCTCAATACCATTGTTATCAATTGGGTATATCTCTATATTTCCATCTTTATCTATTATATTAGGAGATTCTGGATGAAAATTATCATCACAAACGTTGCCATATTTAATAATAATATTATCTTTGTTTACAACAATAGGATAAAAACAATTTTTAGCTGTAGTTCTTTTGGATTCTTCACCACCCCAATCTCTCAAAGACTCTATATTTGGATTATCACGCTTAACCTTTTTTATCATATCTCTTTTATTTGGATACAAAAAATATGCAAACTCATTTGAGTAGGAAAAATTATTACCTTGAATCCCCCCTGGATTATGTATAACTGAAACACAGGTTTTTTGATAATCATTAAAATGTAAATCAAATAATTTACCAACATTTTCTTGTTCATTCTCATCAATAGCAAGTATAAAAACCCCTCTATCTTTTTTTAAAAAACTTTTTGACGCAGCAATTCTATTATCTATAAAGCTTATCCATGATGAATGCTTATAGTTATTCATATATAAAATTTCACTACTCGTTGCATTGTATGGAGGATCTACATAAATTGTTTTTACCTTCTCTTTATAAGTAGTATTAATTAAACTTAATGCGCCAAAATTCTCACTATTAATAAGAATCCCATCCAGCTCATTATCTATATTATCGAACTTACTCAAAATACCATATTTAAATTGATCATCGAAAAACTTAGTGTCTAATACAAGGTACTTTTCATTAACTAAATCCTCTATGTCAGCAATATCAACGTCAAAATACTCTTTCCACTCTTTAAGCTGATCTTTGCAATTTAAGATTTCTTTATAATGGCTATCATCTATCTTATCCAAGGTGATGCAATAGTCAGTTTTAATTACAAATTTCTTCTTCAGCCAAAGTTTCTTCTGAAAATCCTCTAACTGTGCCAACATGCGGATAATCTTCTTGGCAATAGAGCGAATAATCTTTATCTTTCGTAATTGTTGCTCAGTTAAGCTGAACGACGCCTCATCAATATCATCTAAAAATAGCACTTCATTTTTAATAAAGAAATCTAACTCTCTATTTAAAAAACTAGCCAAATCTTTATGAATAAAATAATCAAATGTATTTCTAGCGGTATATTCGTTTAGGTGGCGCTCTAGCAATGTGCGCTTAGGATTTTTATCAGTAGATGCTAATTGACTTAGTATTGCTAACCAGTCATCAAATCCAGTTTGTTCAAATACAGCTTTGACAGCCTCTTCATTTAGTTTTTCTTGCTTCTTTTTACCAATAGGCAGGAAGTTAAAATGAATCAAAAGTTCGCCATTTTCCTCACTTAACGGATACTCTTTATCCAGCACAAAACGACGTTCTTCACCAGATTTTTCCTTAATATTGTCTTTTTCTGCATCTGCTTTAACCAGCTTAATGCGTACACTTTTTTTATCATCTTCAACCGTAAACGCATAATCACGCAAATGCTCAGATGATTTAATATAGTATTGATCATGGTTGGCCCAATAAAGCTTTACCTCTTCGCCTTCATAAGGGATGGAATATGTATCTGCTTTGTAACGACGCTTAGAGATAAAATCACCTTTATCATAATAGCGACTAAAGAATGTATGAAGCTTTGAAAACACGTCATTTTCAAGTG
>Ga0257123_1001463_pt1 | contig 14204 bp, 19 predicted proteins | sample SI106_135metaG_FD_190185 | JGI IMG/M metagenome (GOLD analysis project Ga0257123, IMG submission 190185) | Marine microbial communities from Saanich Inlet, British Columbia, Canada - SI106_135 | ecosystem: Environmental > Aquatic > Marine > Inlet | place: Canada: British Columbia | collected...
CTACGCCGAGAATTGAAGGATCATCAGCTATAACATCCTGCAACCACCTTTCATTTAAAGTTGGGTGATTCTTCAAATTTACAGTTTTTAGTTTTATGTGTTTCATTGTTGTCTTTTGGTGCTAACGCCTCACATCACCGGCAGCAAAAAGCAAAGCGACGAGGAACGAGGAGCGGCGCTTTTTGTTGTCCGAGTGCATGTGATTGTTATGCCCTGATTATAGATTTAGTGCCTTTAATACTTCTTTTTCCAAAGCCCCTGTAGCATGACAGGTTGTTTGCTGTGGAAAGGAAGCAGAACCATTTGTGTTAAATGAAATACTATCACTAAAGCTATGAGAGCCACCCTGAACACCCCTGATAGTTCCACTTTTTGTTACTACATATTTTGTATTTACCGATATCAGAGTACTAATATCATCCATCTCCTGTACAACAATATTGATGCGCCCCTCTAGATTCATTTTCCTTCTTATAAAGAGTAACTGTGTTCCATTCTGAAACGTTTCATATTCTTTGTAAGCTGTTGCTGCTGGAAAATTATAGTTACGTTCCCCTCTTGCATTTTTGACATATGATTCGATGTAACCACAGTCGATGTATTTTTCAGGGCTGCCGGAATAACTAACATTTATAAAGCCGGAGTCTTTATCCAAATTATTTACGACGAAAAATGAACTGCCAAGCGAAGGAATTATGCGCTTCCAAACCTCATTTCTTGGAGAATTTACTGTTACTGTGTTTGTTGTTTTATTTACTGCTGATGGAGGTCGATAGTTTACTTTTCCTGCACAGCCGCCAAGAACTAATGTGGCAACAACTAATACCATGACAAATTTCATCTTCTCATTCTCCTTCTTTATTTAGGCATAACGTTTTGCGTAACCCGACCACCGGATTAATCACGCTGAGTTTGAACCCATGACCAAGCTAATTGAAGGCGATGATCTTGAATCGCCGCAAAAGGTAGGTGGGTCGGTGTTTACGCATTTGTTATGTTCATTTAAGTGCTGGTATATTTTCTGGTTCAACTAGGACTTGAATGCTTCTTGCTACACCTGCCTTTCTTTTGATTGCACCAACGCTTTCTAATTTTACTACCATTTGGTGAACTGTTGGAGGGCTTACCTTAAAATATACCTGAATATCAGATTCTGCAGGTGACCGATTATTTAATTTTATATAGCTGAATATGAATGATAAATATTGCCCCTGCTTTTCAGTTAATTTACTCATCTTGATTTCATTATGTAATATTAGATTCTCATTGAACCATAATTAATTTTTGAATGTATTCACTAGCTTCCTGTAAATTCATATCATACATTTCTACCGCCTCATCTTCAGTAATTTCAATTTCGAATTCAGCCTCTATTGCTTCAAGTTGTTTAGTTCCTTCCAGAATATCAGGTGGATTCTTGATTGACCAAAATAAACACATCTCAGAATCTACGCTTGGCTTGCTTTTTGGTGAATACTTTTTAAACAGCAACGATAGTTTATTTAGTACATCGTTCTTCATTATTTTGCTTTTTCTCTAGATTCTACTTCTAGCATTAAGAATTACTGATTCTTGTTTGCTTTTAAAAACATAACAGTTAACTATACAGAATTATCAATTATTGAACTATACGGATTCTGTATAGTTCAATAATTACTACCGTTCTTAGATCGTGACTAAATAGTTTATTCCTTTTCATATCAGTCATCATGACATTATCAGTATGGTGATGCAATTTGAAAAATGTAACAAATTGTAACAGTGCGATTGACTGCATCTGACTGTGATCGTGAGACAAATGATCTCTCTAAAAAACTAAATGACCTGATCAGTGAGAGTAGTAGTGGATTGTAGCGGTGTTGAGGTTGCGTTAGGTGGCACCGAGTGGAGCAAGAAATAGTGTATCTTGAATAGTACGAGTGTGGTGGGGTGGGGAGTTCCCCTGAAACCTACCCTCCAGTCATATTCATAAAGCGCACAACCTGTTTATCGTCGTTGAACTCATGACGTTCTGGTTTAAGCGTGAGGGCATAGTGGATGGCATCAATTAGTTCATCATCGCTGGCACCACCCCGAAGCAGTGGACGTAGCTCAAACTTCTCCTCCTGACCGAGGCACATATAGAGCGTGCCATCGCTTGAGAGGCGTATCCGGTTACAGGTTTCACAAAAATGTTGAGAGATCGGGGTGATAAAGCCGAAATGGAGGTCGGTATTCTTGACTTTAAAGTATCGTGCCGGGCCACCTCCTGCCATCACGCTGGGGATCAACTCAAAGCGCTCTTCGAGCTGTTTGCGAATCACCTCTAGGTCCAGGTAGTGAGAATCTTTGGCCCTGCAGCCGGTATCTCCTACGGGCATGGTTTCGATAAAGCGGAGGGTGAAGCCGTGTTCAATACAGAACTCAACCATATCTCCCAGTTCATCATCATTGACCCCTTTCATCGCGACCGCATTGATCTTGATGGGGGCAAAACCGACCTCTTTGGCGGCCATCAAGCCATCCAGTACCTTGCTCAGCTTGCCGCCAGTAATTTTGCGGAACTTTTCGGGATTGAGGCTATCGAGACTGACATTGATGCGACTGACACCCGCATCTTTCAGTGGTTGGGCGAATTTTGCCATACTCACGCAGTTGGTACTGAGGGAGAGGTCATCAATGCCTTCCAGTCGGGAAAGACGCTGTGTGATCTCTGTAATCCCCTTGCGCACCAGAGGTTCACCACCGGTGAGACGGATACGGCTTACTCCAAGTTGACCAAAAATGCGCACAACCCGTTCGATTTCATCGATGGTGAGCCAGTCATCCGGGGCTTCGTAATCATCAAACCCTTGAGGCATGCAGTAGACGCAGCGCAGGTCGCAACGATCTGTGACAGAGAGACGTAGATAGTCAATTTTTCTGCCAAATGGATCTCTTAATTCAGGTTGTATCATTGTGACTGGGTACGCTAAGTGTTCGTGATGGGTCAATGTTTATTTTTAATGGTGCTCTTTATCGTCTTTTTGGTTGTATATGTCAACCGGTAGCGTATTGATTGATGTTGAAATGGAGGTAGGCAGGTTGGTTGTTTGATATAAGTCACAAATCTCCGGACAAGCTTCTAGTGGGTAATAGAGTGGCGCTCTGGCAAGGATGTGAGAAAATGGTGTTCAACCCAAAAATGGAGCTGTTGTGAGTAATCAGACTATTGCCTATCCTATAGAGGAGCGTCTCTATCTTAGTATCACGGACCGCTGTACGCTGGTGTGTGAGTTCTGCCCCAAGACACAAGGGACCATGCAGGTGCACGAGTTTGATCTGACGATTGATCACCGCCCGGAGTATGAGGAGATTATTGCTGCCATCGGTGACCCGTCCGCCTATCAAGAGGTGGTCTTCTGTGGTTTTGGGGAGCCGACCTTAAGGCTTAAGCTGCTGTTGCAGGTTGCGCAGTGGATTAAACAGCGGGGCGGGATGACACGTATCAATACCGATGGATTGGCCAACTTGGTACACAAGCGTAATGTTGTTCCAGAGATGGTCGGGCTGATCGATACCCTTTCAGTATCGATGAATGGGCAGAATGAGGCGGTCTATAATCAACATTGTCAGCCGCAATTAGAGGGAGCATTTTCTGCAATGGTTGAGTTTTTGAAGGCAGCCTCAGGTGTAATCCCATCGGTAACAGCAACTGCAATTGAGGGGCTGGAAGGGGTTGATATCGATGCTTGTAAAGCGCAGGCTGATGCGTGTGGTGTGGCATTCCGTAAAAGGTCACTCGATATTGTAGGGTAATGGGTCGTAGGTATAGGAGTTTTGTTACATATGTTATATTTCATGCTGGTTGAGTTGGGTGGGAGGCATAAATAGGGATGGCTATAGAGATACAATATCAGTTTGATTTCGGTAATGAGCGTATCGAGCGTTTTGACCTTCAGTTTGATGATAGAAATTTCTTTCTACAAACCAGCTCACTTGAGTCTGATCCTGAACCCTGGATGAAGCTCACGTTTCATCAATGTGAAGGGTGTTCATTGAATGAGTCAGCAACCCCTTACTGCCCTGTTGCACTTAACCTGGCGGGTCTGGTCGCACCGTTTAAAGAGGATTTTTCCCACGCACGGGTAGAGACTATCGTCACCATGCGTGAGCGTCAGATTGTTAAGCAGACCGATCTTCAGAACTCTTTAAAGTCGATGATGGGCCTAGTGATGGCCACCAGCGGTTGTCCGATACTGGATAAATTTCGTCCAATGGCCTACACCCATCAGCCCTTTGCGAGTATGGAAGAGACCTTTTTTCGTGTAGTTTCAGGCTATTTTTTGGCCCAATTGGTGCGTCTTCAGCATGGAGAAGAGCACTCCTTTGATCTGGCGGGCTTGCGGAAGATCTACAGTGATATTAACCATATCAATATCGCATTTACTGATCGTCTGCGTGGTATGGGTGGAAAGGATGCGAATCTCAACGCATTGGTGAGTCTCGATATTTTTGCCCAGATGGGAGGTTTTGCCATTGATGATCAGTGGCTGAAGCAGCTGGGTCCACTCTTTTCAGGCTATATCGAGCAGCTGGAAAATCCTGAATAGACCAATCGCGATAGCGAGTACTGGATTTTTACAGGCAGGACTTTTAAGGGTTTCCTTAGGGAACCTCTGAATAAGTCATGTGTAAATGCCTAACGCCCATAGCGCCCAATATCTTCGTTGCTCGACCTCGTTCCTCGGTTGAAAACCTTGCTAATAGCCTGCTACAAGGTGAATTGCGCTTGCGCAAGAGAAGGTGCCCTGGGGTATTGGCTGCGATCTTCGCCTTGATCTTGGACACTATGGACGTAATTCAAATTACCCAGACTTGTTCAGAGGTTCCTTAGTTAGAGGCACCCCTTAACAAACTCTGATTTCAGTTGCATCGCCCCGATACCGGGGATTTTGCAGTCAATATTGTGGTCCCCTTCGGTCAGGCGAATATTCTTTACCTTTGTTCCGATCTTTACGACCAGAGAGCTTCCTTTTACCTTGAGGTCTTTGATGACCGTCACGCAGTCTCCATCAGACAGTGGGTTGCCATTGGCATCTTTCACGGTGAGTAGCTCTTCGACTTCTGTGCCCCCATTAATGGCCCACTCATGGGCGCATTCTGGACATATATAGAGGGTGCCATCCTCATAACTGTAGGGCGAATCACATTTGGGGCAGTGAGGGGGTGTAGCCAAAATTGAATTCCTTGCTGAAGGGGTTGGTCGACCCATTCTATAGGAATGTTATGCACTGATACGGTGCGTTTTTCTCATTTAAGCGCACCTTACTGGCGCGTTGAGCCTGTCTTTCTGGGTAGATAAAGTGTTTAAATATTTATTATCTATTTGTTATTTAAGGACTAACAGTGATGTGGCACGACCGTTGCTCTAGAGGTTGTATTGCAATGATGCAAACAGCATGGAGAGATTGGCTTTCGGTGCTGATATATAGAAAGTGAACAAACAAGGAGTCATCACTATGAAAATGGTCACTGCCATCATCAAGCCTTTCAAGCTGGATGATGTTCGCGAGGCACTTGCCGAGATTGGAATTAATGGTGTCACGGCAACCGAAGTTAAAGGGTTTGGGCGTCAAAAGGGGCATACAGAACTTTATCGTGGTGCTGAGTACACCATCGATTTTCTTCCCAAGGTAAAACTGGAGATTGCCATTGCGGCAGATCTGCTGGATCGCACCATCGAAACTATTCGCGACGCTGCCAATAGCGACAAAATCGGGGATGGAAAAATCTTTGTCTCCGATCTGGAAGAGGTGATTCGTATCCGTACCGGAGAGTCCGGTCGAGAGGCGATCTGATTCACGCTGAATCAATTGAACAGTTAGGAGAAAAAGAGAAATGGAAAATCAGATTTTTGAACTACAGTATGCAATGGACACCTTCTACTTTCTGGTGTCTGGTGCATTAGTGATGTGGATGGCGGCCGGTTTTGCAATGCTGGAAGCGGGGTTGGTGCGTTCCAAGAATACCACTGAAATATTAACCAAGAACGTGGCGCTGTTTGCCATCTCTTGTGTGATGTACCTGGTGGTGGGGTATCAGTTGATGTATGGCTCAGGGGGATATTTCCTGACAGATATCATGGGTGGAGACACGCTGGTTGCAGATGCATTGAAGAGCTCTGCAGAGAATGGATTCAATGGCGACTCTGTCTATTCTGGAGCTTCGGACTTCTTCTTCCAGGTGGTATTTGTTGCAACCGCGATGTCCATCGTTTCGGGTGCAGTGGCTGAGCGCATGAAGTTGTGGGCATTCCTGGCCTTTGCAGTGGTGATGACAGGTGTGATCTATCCAATGGAAGGTGCATGGACCTGGGGTGGTAAAGAGGTCTTTGGTCTGTTCGCACTAGAGTTCAGTGACTTTGCGGGTTCCGGTATTGTCCATATGGCGGGTGCTTCTGCAGCGCTTGCGGGTGTACTGTTATTAGGCGCACGTAAGGGTAAGTATGGCAAGGATGGCTCTGTACGGGCGATTCCTGGTGCAAACCTGCCACTGGCAACGCTGGGTACCTTTATTTTGTGGATGGGATGGTTTGGATTTAACGGTGGTTCAGTGCTGAAGTTAGGGGATATCAATAGTGCACATTCAGTGGCTATGGTCTTCCTCAACACCAATGCAGCTGCAGCGGGTGGTGCTATTGGTGCACTGATGATTGCCCGTATATTATTTGGCAAGGCAGATCTCACGATGATTCTCAATGGTGCCTTGGCTGGATTGGTGGCAATTACGGCGGAACCTTCTACCCCGACTCCACTGTTGGCAACACTGTTTGGATTCACAGCAGGCATACTGGTGGTGTTCTCGATCATTACACTGGACAAGATGCGTATTGATGATCCGGTGGGTGCAATCTCTGTTCACGGAGTGGTCGGATTCTTTGGCCTGATGCTGGTGCCACTGACCAATACCGGTGCAACCTTTAGTGGTCAGTTGGTGGGTGCTGGTGTCATCTTCGGGTGGGTATTTGGTGCAAGCCTGGTGGTATGGATGGTAATCAAGATCATCATGGGGCTGCGTATCAGTGAAGAAGATGAGGCTGCTGGAGCAGACTATGCAGAGTGTGGCATGGAAGCTTATCCAGAATTTACAAACACGGGTAAGTAGTAACCTCTCCCTAAGCTCATCGGTTAAGTGGGATCGATGAGGCAGCGCTAAGCTGTACACCTCCCGCTTAAGCCCCGGTCAGACCTTGTTCTGATCGGGGCTTTTTTTGTGGAGGGGTGTCCGTTAATAGAAAACGATATGAGTCAGCTATATTGCAAATGATAATGATTTATGTTACGATTATTTTCGCACCTGAAGTGATGAGTTAATGTTGTGCTGTGCGTTGGGAAAAAGCTTTCTTCTTTCAATTTTTTCCAACGCACCAAGTAATGAATCTCCTCTGTAGAGTGACTCCGAAAGGCATGCATTCTTGGATATTGCTTCAGGTGCAACTTATGAGAGGTAAAGGGATTAAACAGGGAGAGTTTTAAATTGGTTGTTCACGCACACCAGGGAAAGGTACAGATTCGATCAGACCTGATGAGAGTCAATGGCAGAACACAAGGTCTTGCCCGTAATATCCGTAAAATTGAAGGGGTTGAGAATATTGAGGCCGAACGTGGAAGTGGCATGGTCTCCTTTACCTATAACCCGGACCTCTACCCATCACAAGTGATGGAGTACCGTGTAGAGCGTCTCTTGTCAGACTGTTTCAAGTGTGAAGATAGAAAGCGAAATGCGGCATCTGATATGGGGAAAGTGGCCAAAATAGGTATGGGTACAACCATGGCAGGGATGATCTGGACAGGGTTTCGTGGTGAGAAAGATGCCCATGTTGCAACCGGCAGTGCTTTTGCGGCATTCGCAGTGATTCATATGGTGCAGTATATTAATCGCCTTTTTAAATAGTCTGATCATTAGCCTGATCGGTAGTCAGCTCTCTTCAGGCGGTCTCGACAGCATCGTACAGGCTTCTCCTGCGCTTGCAGGTGCAGAAAATTACTAATTATAGAACTCCCCTTTATTTATTGCGGACTCTTCTGTATTCTTGACTGTAATACATGGTTTTTGAGAGATCGTAGCCAATGAGTGTAAAAATTTATCACAATCCCCGCTGTTCAAAGTCCCGTCAAACATTGGCACTGATTGAGGAACAGCAGGTTGAGCCAGAGATTATCAAATATCTGGAGACACCGCCTACAGCGGCAGAACTGGATCAAATCCTAACGCTACTGGGGGTTGAGCCTGAGGCGTTGATGCGTAAGAAAGAGGCAGAGTATAAAGAGGCAGGGCTCAATGTCAGCGGGCTGAACCGTGCGCAACAGATCGAAAAAATGGTGGCGTACCCTAAAGTGATTGAGCGTCCAATTGTGGTGAATGGTAGTCGTGCAGCGGTTGGGCGACCTCCCGAGCAGGTTCTGAGTGTTCTGTAGTTTTCATGATCAAGATTACCCCTGTCACCTCGTCTGATCACTTTGTAGCGGTACGAACTCTGCTGGAGGAGTATGTTTCCAGTCGGCCGGGCGATCCGGCGCTGGAGCAGTTTGATGAAGAGTTTGTGCAGCTGGAGACACTTTACGCACCACCTGACGGGCAGATGTTGATTGCGCATCAGGACCAGAAAGCGGTTGGGTGTGTAGCGCTTCATTCGCAAGATGAAGAAGATATTTGTGAGATGAAAAGGCTCTATGTGTCACCGGGCCATCGTAATTGCGGGATTGGTCGCGGACTGGTAATGACGCTGTTGATTGAGGCCGAAAAAGCGGGTTACCAACGGATGCGTCTGGACTCTATCCCCAGCATGAAAGCAGCTCAGGAACTCTATCGCTCTATTGGCTTTTATGAGATTGCAGATTACCGCAACAACCCCAATCCGGGGACGCGCTATTTTGAGATCACCTTCAGTCAGCCTCAGCCTGCAACCTGATTGGCTCCTATGTATTTCCTCAAACCATGAGTTTTCCTGCGCAACCCTTTACCCTGGAGTGCCCGAAATGTGGCGAAGGAACACTCAAGCTGGATGACTCTGCACTGGATACCAGTTGTCAGGGCAAACATGTCTTTCTGTTTGAGTGTGACCACTGTCAGGGGCTTAGCGCTACGGCAATGAACAATATCCCCACTTCAGAATGGCACCAGTTTATTGCAGAGAGTGAACTACAAGTGATGGTATCCAACTACTTGAAAGTCAGCCATAAAGCGTAAATCAGGGCATTTTGTTCGGCTGCTAACCCCGCTTGGTCAGTTTATAAATTCTCTCAACCAGAGAGGTAACTCCCCGTTTGGACAGCGGGTCCTGACCGTTGCTCAGATTTTCACTATGCAGTAATTCAATGGTGAAATGCTCCCCATAAAGTGTTCTCACCTCTTCATCACTGACGGCAAAGGGGGGTGGGCTCTTCTCGTGCTGAGGATAATCTGTCGTCACCAGCAGAATCCGGCTACCAGCCGTCAACAGTCGGGCGGTGTGTGCGGCGTATCGTTGACGCATCTCTGCTGGCAGGGCAACCAGTGCCGCGCGGTCAAACAGGACGCGGCAATTACCCAGATCTTGGTGGGATAGATCAAAAAAGTCACCCTCTAACAGGGTCAGTGGACCACTTTGCCACTGTTTGAAGTGAGTTTGAGAGTGTTCTGATGCGCTTAGCTGCTGCTCTTTAAAAAAATCACGGATTGCGATATCACTCAGCTCAACCCCGATTACGGGATGTCCCTGTTCGGCAAGCCATACAAGATCAACACTTTTTCCACAAAGTGGTAACAGTAGTGGCTCACCGGGTGTTAATTCGAGTTCAGAATAGAACTTCAGTAGCCAGATATTTGGTTTCCCTTGATGAAACCCGATGCGCCCCTCTTGCCAGCGCTGGTGCCAATGATCCGCTTCCATCGTAAATAGAGTGAGGTTTCGTTACAGGTCTTCTGGTAGCTCTGGAAGTGGTACATCCCCATCGAAGATCAGGCTTTCACGACGCTGTAGGTAGGCATCACGCATAAAGCTATAGTTGTCAAAGCTTGCAGAGTCGAGCATATCTTTTGTGCCCAGCAGATTGGCTCGCTTGCTGATCAGCTTGGTTGCTTCAGCGGCAGTCTCTGCGTTGGTAGTGGATAGCTCTGAACTTGGATCAAAGAGGTTGGTCTCTCCGACCTCAACGGTATTGCCGATCCAGTACTCTGAGGCAAGACCTGCTGTATCACGCAGTGTGCTGGGGCCAAAAATAGGGAGTACAAAGTAGGGGCCACTCTCTACCCCCCAGACGGCAAGTGTCTGACCAAAATCTTCTTCATGTTTTGGAATATTGAGGTCTGAAGCGACATCAAACAGCCCGACGATGCCAATAGTTGAGTTGATACCAAAACGGACTGTGTCTGAAATGGCCTCTTCAAATTTAAATTGCAGTAGATTATTGAGGATGTTGAAAGGTTCGCGCAGGTTGCTGAAGAAGTTGCTGATACCGCGCTCAGCCGGGTCAGGCATAATAGAGCGATAGCCTTCAGCGACGGGTTTCATCAGATTTTCATCGAGTCCCTCATTGAAAGAGTAGATGCTACGGTTGTAGGACTCTAACGGATCGATATCCGGCTCTTCTGTTTCAGGAGAGGCAATAACAACCAGAGGCTCCAGAGTTTGAGTCTCTATGGCTTGGCTTTGGCTCCATGCAGACGAGAGGCCAATGAGCAGTGCAGTAAGGAGAAAAGGTTTTGGGATCATCATGGGCGTAGGCTGCAACAAAAATAGTGGAGAAAATGGTCGGTTATTATACAAGTCTTTTGTTGAATAGTGAATTGAAATAAGTCAAAAATGGTAGAAACAGTACGATTAATTGAGTCATGGGTGATGCCTCCGGGCAGTATTTTGGTGCTACTGCTGCTTGCACTGCTGTTGGCGGGCTGGTTACGCGGCTTTTCAAGGTTGTTGCTCTTTATTGCCACCATATCACTCTATCTATTGAGTACGCCATGGTTGGAGTTTGAACTGGCAAAGCGGTTGGAGATTATTCCACCGTTGCAAAACCCTGTTGAGCAGAGTGACGGGGAGCGGGTGGCAATTGTGGTTCTAGGAGGGGGGCGATACAGTGCAGCGCCTGAATTTGGTCAGGATGTGGTCGGTCAATCAACGCTGGAACGGTTACGTTACGCAGCCAGATTACACCGGCAGACAGATTTTCCACTATTAGTCACCGGAGGGGTGCCGTTGAATGAGGCCGTTTCAGAGGCGCAGTTAATGGCAGAGAGCTTACGCAATGACTTTTTAGTTGAGAAGGTTTGGCTGGAGGAGAAGAGCGTCAATACCTGGGAACATGGACAGAGGGTACCGCCAATCCTGAAACAGAAAGGGGTAACCACAATGATTCTGGTTACCCACGCCTCTCATATGTTGCGCTCACTGCGTGTCTTCCGCCAATCCTCAGTGTTGGGCGATATACAGATTATACCTGCCCCGACCGCCTACACCACAACCAGTGTGATGGATCGGGGCCTTGGCTTGTGGCGGCCGGCAGCCGGTGCATTAAGGGGCAATGTCCGATTTTTACATGAGTGGCTTGGCGTACTCTGGTATCAGCTGCGTTACTCGTAAATGAAGCTTTTCCGCAGCAGGCTCTCTATTCTCGGACAGCCACCTAGTATTCTGCTCAAGTTGTAATAGTGCAGTACAATAGGGGCTATGCAAAATAGTAATCAAACCGCTGAGTCGGGTGTCGCACCCCAACTGCCCTCTCTATTGGCAGCACCTTTTAAACTCGTTCCTGACCTGGTCCATACCCGGCTATTGGTTGCGCTATTGAATCACCTGTTTCAGCAGCAGCTACAAGAGGGGGAACTCGATTTTCTGGAGTCGAAGACAGCCGTAATTCACCTGTTGGATGCCGGTGTTCAGTTTCGCTTCACCAAGGGGCGTGAGCAGCTTGTGGCCCACTCCGGTGATGGACCTATTGATCTGATTATTAGTGGAAATCTTTATGATTTCATTCAGTTATCGGTTGGAGAAGAGGACCCGGACACCCTGTTTTTTCAGCGTAGAATCCATCTGGAAGGGAATGTGGAGCTGGGGCTGGAGACCAAAAACCTGATCTATGGGTTGGATATGGATGCACTCACGATACCGGCACCGCTGCGTACGGCCCTGGATAAAGCGATCAACTTCTATAGAAAGTAATCAATATTTGATGTGACTCATTTCCAATTGGCTTTGGTTGATGGCATGCTCTCAATTTTTGTAAGGTATTGAGAACCCACCATGGAACTGGTCTGTCCGGCAGGTAACCTCCCCTCACTGAAAGCAGCGGTCGATAATGGAGCCGATGCGGTCTATATGGGGTTCAAAGATGACACCAATGCACGCAATTTTGCGGGCCTTAATTTTAATGATCGCGGCATTGGGCAGGGGATAGAGTACGCTCACAAAAAAGGGGCCAAGCTGTTTGTCGCGATTAACACCTTTCCGCAGCCCAGTGGCTGGGAACGATGGACTCAGGCGGTGGATCGTGCTGCAGAGAGTGGTGTGGACGCCGTGATTTTGGCCGATATTGGCATCCTCGACTATGCGGCCAACCGCTGGCCTGATCTCAATCTACACCTTTCGGTACAGGGTTCAGCCACAAATTATGAGGCGATCCGTTTCATGCATCGTAATTTTGGTATTCGTCGCGTGGTCATTCCCCGAGTGTTGTCGGCTTCTCAGGTACGTCATGTTACAGAGCACAGTCCGGTACCACTTGAATTGTTTGGGTTTGGCAGCCTCTGTGTCATGGTCGAAGGGCGTTGTCTGCTCTCCTCCTATGCAACCGGACGTTCTCCCAACACCTACGGAGCCTGTTCGCCCGGAAGTCATGTGGAGTGGATTGAGCAAGAGGATGGTGGCGTAGAGACCCGCTTAGGTGGAATTTTGGTAGACCGTTACCAGCCCACAGAGCAGGCGGGTTACCCCACTATCTGTAAAGGACGTTTTGAGGTACAGGGAAAAGAGGGGTATGCGATTGAAGAGCCGACCAGTCTCAACACCCTGGAGCTGTTACCAGAGATGATGGCGATGGGGATTGGGGCTATCAAGATTGAAGGGCGACAACGTAGCCCGGCTTATGTAGCGCAAGTGACACGGGTATGGCGTGATGCAATTGATGCCTGCAGCCGTAACCCTGAGAGCTTTCAGGTTGATGAAAACTGGAACAGACAGTTGAGCAAGGTGGCCGAAGGGGCGCAAACCACCCTAGGTGCCTACCACCGGTCATGGCAATGAAACTCTCACTGGGGCCGATCCTCTACTACTGGCCAGAGGAGCAGATTCGCCAATTTTATCGTGAAATTGCGGATTCGGCAGTGGATATCGTCTATCTGGGAGAGACGATCTGTTCCAAGCGTCGCTCTCTCAATCTGGAGCAGTGGATCGAAATTGGGCAGCAGTTGCAGGCAGCGGGCAAAGAGGTGGTGCTCTCAACTCTGGCACTGTTGGAGGCGGAGTCTGAGTTGAAAAGTCTGCGTAAAATCTGTGGTAATGGAACGTTTCTGGTCGAGGCCAATGATCTGGCAGCGGTCAATATCTGTGCCGAGCAGGAGATCCCTTTTGTGGTGGGCCACTCAGTCAATCTCTATAATCAGGGAACCATGGGGGTGATGGCCCGTTGCGGGATGAAGCGCTGGGTCTTGCCCGTAGAGCTTTCAAAAGAGACACTGCATGAGCTGCAGCAGCACCGTCCTGACGGGGTTGAGACAGAGGTGTTCAGTTGGGGAAAGATCCCGCTCGCCTATGCGGCCCGCTGTTACACCGCACGTCACTACAACCTTCCCAAGGATGATTGTCAGTATCGCTGCCTGGATGATCCCGACGGGATACTGCTCAATACCAAAGAGGGGCAGCCCTTTTTAACAATCAATGGTATCCAGACACAGTCTGCACAGCACAACAACCTGCTGGGGGTGATGGAGGAGATGAAGGCCGAGGGGGTTGATGTGGTACGAATCAGCCCACAGTCTCGGTTTACCCCGGAGATCGTACAGCTCTTTGATCAGCGCAAACGAGAAGAGATCACCCTTCAAGAGGGGATGGATGCAGCCAATCGCCTGCTGCCATTAGGTGGTGTGGACGGTTACTGGCGCGGAGAGGCCGGTATTCAGCCGACAGAGATTTAACAATTTGTCAGGGGTGTAATGGTCTGCACAAAGGGGGGCAGGAAGCCTGTCTGAGAGACACCCAAATACCTTCG
>Ga0257123_1001464_pt1 | contig 14202 bp, 2 predicted proteins | sample SI106_135metaG_FD_190185 | JGI IMG/M metagenome (GOLD analysis project Ga0257123, IMG submission 190185) | Marine microbial communities from Saanich Inlet, British Columbia, Canada - SI106_135 | ecosystem: Environmental > Aquatic > Marine > Inlet | place: Canada: British Columbia | collected...
AGGTTTCCGATGGTTTTTTCAGCATAGAAATTGGACCTGCTCTGCCTACGCTCTCTACCGCACCTTACCTGGAGTTAACCGTACAGGGCCAACTTTTGTCTCCCCGTCAAAAATTGATTGTAATGCCTTTTGCCATTGAAGCCATAGACTCTCAGACCGCACAATTCGCAACCGAAGCTCAAAATGCCACCACAGCTCAGGAGGCTCAAAATTCCCAGACTTTGCAAGGCTCAACCCCGGATGAAATCCGAACAAATCTCCTGAGTGAAATTGGAGTCAATTTAGGTTCTGCCGGAGTTAATCTTGGTATATCCACATTAGATGCTCAGACTATATCTGGTCAGTCCGCAAGTATTGAGCAAATCCAGGGAACTACACTGGAGATGAACACTGTTCTTGCTGATGTTGTCGATGCCGGAAGGTTCATTGGAGATGGTTCATCTCTGACAAATGTATGGCGTACCACTGATGAAATCAGTGCTCCCTATGTGGAAGCAGTAACTCTAAGTGATGGCTCAGGACTCTGGACCCAGGGCAAGATCAGTGTCAATGAAGTGGATGCCTCCACGGTAACGGCTGATTTTTTCGTGGGTGACGGATCAGGGTTAACCGGTGTGGGCAGCAGTAATCTTCTCCATTCCGGAAATACCTCTGTAGAGATAGATACAACCGCTACCGGGGTAGGAGAACACATCCATGTAAATGTGGATGGTGTGGAAACCATGTTTATAACATCTATGGGTGTGGGAGTTTTGGTTTCGTCCCCATCCGCTGCGATGGAAGTAGCCGGAACTGTGGCAGCTGACTTTTTCGTGGGAGATGGTTCAGGTCTAAGTGGTGTAGTTCTTCAAGGGGCTTCCATCAGTACGACACAGGTGGAGGCTACTACATTTAGTGATGGCATTGCACTTCTAAGCGGTGGATTACTCTATGTCAGCGGTATCGAGGCAGGCGGTACGGTCACCGCTTCAGCATTCGTGGGAGATGGATCCGGGTTGTCAGGGGTTTTAAAAGCCGGAGAAGACATCAGTGTCGGTGTGTTGGAAGGGGTTACCCTTACCGACGGTTCTGCCTATCTCATGGGTGGAAACCTGGTAGTAACCAGTATTGATTCATCAGGTACAGTCACAGCTTCAACTTTTGTAGGTGATGGCTCCAATCTGACTGGTCTTCTTATTGCGGGTCAGGATGTAAGCGCTCCGGTTGTTTTTGCGACAACCTTTGTAGGCGACGGATCAAGCCTGACCGGGGTCCATATCGCCGGTCAGGATATCAGCGCACCAAATATTTTCGCTTCCACTTTTGTCGCCGCTAATTCGATTAGTGTAGGGGGCGCGGAGTTGCTAAGCAGTGGAAACCTGGCCGTTCAAAATGTGGATGTCACCGGTACCGTGACCGCAGCGGCATTCGTAGGAGATGCTTCGGGGCTTATTAATTTCCCCACTCCTGCGGCAATTTCCTCAGGGAATACCACCATCGAAATTGATACGACCACGCCAGGAACTCAGGAACATATTCATGTCTTTGTGGATAGTGTGGAGAGACTGTTTATCACTTCCCAGGGAGTAGGAATCGGAGTCACCTTCCCAAGTGAAGCTCTTGAAGTTGGCGGAAATATATCGGCAGATCAGATAACAGTTCAGACAGCCTCAGCAGTAGAAATAAGTGCTTCTTCATTTTTAGGAGACGGAACGGGCTTGAGTGGTGTTTTACATCCCGGGGATGCGATTTCGACTTCAGAAACCCTCACTCTTTCCGGGGATGGTGGAAAGGGAATTGTGATTGAACACGCTGCCCAGGAATCAGCGAATACCACTAAGATCGTCATTCGAGGAGCGTCCGGTTCTGATCACTTTCGGGTAGATGTCGAAGGGGATGTTTTCTCTGGAACCCTCGATGTACTTGATACCACTATTAGTGGGTTTTTGCGCCATAGCTCCTCTACCTTGTACGGAGTTAACAGTAATACCCACGTAAACCTGGGAACTTTCTCCGAGAGCGGAACCTCTGGATCTTCCTACGGGAATATCTCTATTACGGGCGGCCAGAGTAATGTGGCAGCCAATGATTTCGCATCCATTGGAGCCGGTCTTAAAAACACTGCCAGTGGCTATAACTCCCGAATCGGCGGGGGAGAGCAAAACCTGGCTGGTGGACATTATTCAGTTGTTGCCGGCGGTGGACTCAACGAGGCGATTGGTACCGGTTCATCAATCTCAGGTGGGCAGATTAATACGGCCGGTGGAAGTTTTTCAGTGGTAGGTGGCGGTAAATCGAATGTAGCACAGGGAGATTACTCTACGATTGCCGGGGGAGAAGGTAACATAGTCACTGGTGACTATTCGATCATTCCTGGTGGGAGCCTGCTTTTTCTACAGGCTGGGGACGCCTTTGGATTTAACGGCACAGGAACCTCGCAAACAGTTACCTCCGGGCTCACCGGAGCAGCCATCTTTATGGTTTCACGTCTTGGAGTTGGGACAACGGACCCGAATCCAGCGTACATGGCAGAGTTTAACGGAGATATAAACGTCATCGGGAAAATTTATGAAAACGGATCTATAGTAAATGCAGGCACCAGTTCTCCCTGGACGGATAACAGTACCAATATCTCTTATAGTGCTGGAAATGTGGGCATAGGAACCACAACACCTCTTGAAAAACTAGAGATCAATGGTGCAATTTTATTGGGTAATACCGGGAATAATTACGCCGGTTCGATTCGCTTCGATGGCACAAACTTTGAAGGTTTCGATGGTGGTAGCTGGCTAAATCTAAGTTCAGGCGGAGGTTCGGCAGGAGCATCAGGTACAGGAGAAAACTCTTTTATTGGGGCTGGTACAGGCAATAGCGCCAGTTCAACCTATGTTTTTATAGGAGCGGGCAGCGGTAATACGGCGAGCGCTACCAGCGCTTTCGTCGGTGCGGGCGAGTTCAATGAAGCCTCCGGTGGCTGGTCCAGTGTAGTCGGCGGACTTCAAAATACCGGTACAGGCAGCTATTCCTTTATAGGAGGTGGGCAGCAAAACCAGGCCGCTTCAACCAGCACCTTCGTCGGAGGCGGGGAACAAAATACTGTTTCCGGAGCATGGTCAGCTGTGCTGGGAGGTAAAAACAATGTGGTTGGGGGTCAGGTTTCCGTTATACCAGGAGGCCAGAATATGACCGTAAATTCGGATAAGACCTTTGCGTTTAACGGCAGTCCCAATTCTATCATTGTTTCTGACCCATACAGCCGGGGGATCTTTTTCGTGGACCACTTCAGCGTCAATACTGAATCTACCTTTGCCATGTTTGAAGTGAGCGCCAACAGCGAGACCGAGCTCATGATTTTAAGAGATGAGTCTGGAAACGTGGATTTTGTTGTCGACGCGGGTGGACGTGTCGGAATTGGTACAGATTCACCTGGTCCCATACTTGATGTTGTTGGAAACATCGGGGCTTCGGGAGACATTACGGCCTCAGGAAACCTTATTGGAACTCTGTCCACAGGAGCACAGCCAAATATCACCAGTGTTGGTACTCTGGCTACAGCCGATATAGACGGAGGTACTCTGGACGATGTAATCATTGGCGCGACATCGGCTGCAACCGCAAGCTTTACAGATCTCACAGCTTCGGGAAATGCAAGCATTGGTACTACGGGCTCTTTTGGAAAATTGACCGTAGATGGGGATCTCATATCCATTTACCGCAATGCCGCTGCGGGAAAGGCGCGCTACCACCTCTATAACGGCGGCGCTACCGCTGGATGGATGCTCGGACAGGCTAGCGCAACCGATCACGGTTTCACCATTTCCAAGGACGTAGCCAATACGATAACCGATTATTTTCATATAAGTGAAACAAGCGGAAAGGTGGGAATCGGAACCACTAGCCCTTCCCAGGCTCTCGATGTTTCCGGAAGTATCAACGCCTCAGGAGATCTTACCGCCACAAATATCACCGGAACCCTGCAAACGGCGGCTCAGCCAAGTATTACAAGTGTTGGTACCCTGGCTACAGCTGATATAGACGGAGGCACGCTGGATGATGTAACCATTGGAGCTACAACGGCTGCAACCGCAACCTTTACTGACATTACCGCAACACAGGGACTTGATGTTGGATTCGCCGGTACATCTATCGCGGATAGAATTAGAATTGGTGATGCAAGTTTCTACGCTGACCTGACAGATACCAACGCTCCAGTAATCGCTTATGATCCCAACGATTATGTAACCTATGATCGTACCAACAATATGTTCAAATGGTTTTCGGGAGGGGCTGAAATGGTACGGCTTGATTCAGCGGCGAATATGTCTGTAGGCACAACGAGTTTCGTAAACGGGTTGGTTGCCTGGGGTGAATTAAGCTCCATCCAAAATACCGGTGAAGCTCGCTTTCATCTCTATAATTATGGTAATCAGGCAGAATGGAAAATGGGTCAGAAATCAGGAATTGACCATGATTACTACATCTCGAAGATTGTTGCCGGAAATGAGTTTGATTACTTGATGATTGATTATGCTTCGGGTGGTGTGGGAATTGGTACCACTACCCCCTCAGAACTGCTCGAAGTGAATGGTACTGCCAAAGCCACCACACTTGAGTTTGCCAACGGTAAATTCTCTGTCGTATCAGCATTCTTGGTACGTAAAAGTTCATCCCAGACGATATCTAACGATACCGGTACGACTGTGACGTGGGAAACCGAAGCTTTTGATGTCGGTAACGACTTTGCCAGTAATGAGTACACCGCCCCTGTGACTGGGATTTATCATTTTGATACAACCATCAACTGGGCCGTAGGAGGTTCCTCTGACCTGGTCACTTATATCAATGTGAATAGTACTGCTGTATTAACTAACCGGCATCTTGCCGTTTCCGGTAACCAGACTTCCGGTCCGGCAGCTATCACTGTAGAGCTCGAACAGGGAGATAAGGTAAAAGTTACGGTCTATAAAATAACTGGAGCAAACCGCGACATCAATTCTGGAACCCAGGAGTCCTATTTCAGCGGACATCTTGTGGTACAGACAGAATAACGTCGTATTTCTTGCTCTTTTTGAGCATTTAACAAAACCTCTGAAGCTATTCGGGCAAGTTAGTTCCAGGCTCATCAGATCATGGACTTTTATTCCTTTGGATCAGATTTGAAAATCTGCCGATAAAAAGAAAGGGAGCGCTGGGCTTAATTTTAGTCCAGGTTTGAAAATTGTTTAGTACATTTCAAGATGTACTTGAACTAAAATCTCCGTATAATTAAGCTATTGGGAGCGCAAAAATATAATCTTTCTGATTCTTTGTGGATTAGAAAGTCCTACCCGGGATCTTGAATCAAATTCAAAATTTTCCGATTAGGCTGTCTGGGAATTTTTCTTCAGATTCCTTCGGAGGTCTGGTTATGAGACGTTTGGCATTGCTTTGCCTTAGTATTTTCCTATTCACGCTAAATTCGTTCGCAGTTACTTCAACATCTTCTACGGCGACGTTTACCTTTAGCGGTCGCCTTGGTTCGACCTCCGGGGTCTCGTTAGCGGGAACCGCTGTGGTGAGTATGACAGCCTCATTATATGAGCAGCAAACGGGAGGCTCTGCTCTATATATGCAGACCTATACTTCCGTAGAGGTTTCCGATGGTTTTTTCAGCATAGAAATTGGACCTGCTCTGCCTACGCTCTCTACCGCACCTTACCTGGAGTTAACCGTACAGGGCCAACTTTTGTCTCCCCGTCAAAAATTGATTGTAATGCCCTTTGCTATTGAATCCATAGACTCTCAGACCGCGCAATTCGCAACTGAAGCTCAAAACGCGATTACAGCCCAGGAGGCTCAAAATTCTCAAACCTTGCAAGGCTCAACTCCGAATGAAATCCGCACAAATCTCCTGAGTGAAATTGGAGCCAATATAGGTTCTGCCGGAGTAAATCTTGGTATATCCACAATAGATGCTCAGACTATATCAGGACAATCCGCAAGTATTGGACACATCCAGGGAACTACACTGGAGATGAATACCGTGATTGCTGATGTTGTCGATGCAGGAAGGTTCATTGGAGATGGTTCATCTCTGACAAATGTATGGCGTACCACTGATGAAATCAGTGCTCCCTATGTAGAAGCGGTAACTCTAAGTGATGGTTCAGGACTCTGGACCCAGGGCAAGATCAGTGTCAATGAAGTAGATGCCTCAACTGTAACAGCTGATTTTTTCGTGGGTGACGGATCAGGATTAACCGGTGTGGGAAGCAGTAATCTTCTCCATTCCGGAAATACCTCTGTAGAGATAGATACAACTGCTACCGGGGTAGGAGAACACATCCATGTAAATGTGGATGGTGTGGAAACCATGTTTATTACATCTATGGGTGTGGGAGTTTTGGTTTCGTCTCCTTCTGCCGCGATGGAAGTAGCCGGAACTGTGGCGGCCGACTTTTTCGTAGGAGATGGTTCCGGGTTGTCAGGGGTTTTGAAGGCCGGGGAAGATGTCAGTGTCGGAGTCCTTGAAGGTGTAACCGTAACTGACGGATCTGCCTACCTTATGGGTGGAAATCTTATTGTAACCAACGTTGATTCATCGGGTACGGTCACAGCATCAGCCTTTGTGGGCGACGGCTCAGGATTATCAGGGGTTTTAAAAGCCGGGGAAGATATCAGTGTTGGTGTGCTGGAAGGGGTTACAATAACCGACGGCTCTGCCCACCTTATGGGTGGAAACCTTATTGTATCGAATATTGATGCGTCAGGGGTTGTAACTGCCGCAGCATATTATGGAGACGGGTCCAACTTGACCGGGGTTTCCTCAAGTCCAGGACAGGTTGCGGGGACGGCTGGGGTACTATTTGACCAAATCTATATTTCTCGTGATTCCGGAAATGTACTTCATGGGTCCAATGCACATACCCATGTCAACCTGGGAATGAATTCTGAAACTGGCCTTTCTGGTCAAGACTACCAAAATGCCACCGTTGGCGGCGGTTCTGACAATATCGCCAGTGAAGATTGGGCCACCGTTGCTGGAGGTTTCGATAATACCGCAAGTGGACATAAGGCAGCCGTTGGCGGTGGTTATCAAAATACTGCCAGCGGAAGCTACGCCGCCATAAATGGAGGAAAGCAAAATACAGCGAGTGGAGAGCATTCTACGATTGGTGGAGGGCAAAACAATACAGCGAATATTGGCAATGCAACAATTGGAGGAGGACAGAGTAACTGGGCCAGCGGAGGTAGTGCGACGGTTGCCGGGGGTCACAACAACCAGGCTCTGCATGTTTGGTCAACGGTTGGTGGAGGCCAGAACAATAAGGCAAAACAGCTTCACTCAACGGTCAGTGGAGGAAAACATAATATCGCCTCGGGCATAAATAGCGCCATTCCTGGCGGCAGCGGACTGGAGATCACAGGTGGTGGGAGCATGGGTTTTCGCGGGGGAGACAATTCTTCTACGATCACCCGTGAAGTCTCCAATACCATCTACTTCTTAGAGACCGCCCTTTGCGTGGGTGAAGACAGCTTAAGCTGCTCTGAGAGTGAATATGAGACCGGTGTGATTTATTCCACAGCGGTTAACTCCTCGGGAAATATCACAGCGGCTGCTTTCTACGGTGACGGTTCAAACCTTATAAATCTGTCTAGTGTTTTTACGGATAACACCACCAGCATCATCTACAACGCTGGAAATATGGGATTGATGGTAACGGATCCCGATGAGAAGCTGGTAGTAGGTGGAAAGGTCCGATTGGAGCCAACCACTGATACAGCAAGTCTTGACGGCACCATTCGCTATTCGGGTGAGGAATTTGAAGCTCGGCTCGATAACGAATGGGTGGAGATCAGAACCAGTCCAACCTCAGCGTCGACAAACTCTACGGATAGAATCGCACCTGTTCTTCCCCTTGGCGCTTACTTCCTAAATGCAGAAACTCCCGTCCCCGAAGGTTTTGCTGAAACTATCCTTGCCAGATCTTTTGATTTAAGCATTGAACAGCTTCCAGATCTTCCCAGGGTTAATCGAAATGTTTCCACTAATTCAGTTTTACACCAGGGTCAGCTCTATATTGTGGGGGGGCATGACGGCACTTCTGTAACCAGTAACGTCCTGATATATGACTTTGGCAGTACTCAATGGACCCAGGGACCGAGTATGCCTATAGCGCTGAACGGACACTCAGTGGTATCCCTGGGAAATTCGATTTATTCGATCTGTGGACTTGATGCATCGGATACAAGAACGGATGCGGTCTTTGTACTGGACACCATTACCCAGTCCTGGTCTTCAGGGGTAAGCTTTCCCATTGCAAAGCACGTTGGCGCGGCTTTTTCCGATGGGATAAGACTCTATTACCTGGGTGGAGATAAGGAGCATCAGGCTAATGATACCACCCGGAAAGATATCTGGTCTTTTGAGCCTGGTAAGGATATATCCTGGTTTAAGGAACCTACAGTCCTTCCGCAGAAATTTGCCCAGGGAACCTATACCTCTACGGGAGAGAAGTTCTATTTGATGGGATCAGAAGAGGGGTTCGGGCCTAATGTAGCCATGTCTGTTTTTGATCCAGGTGCAGGAAGCGCCAACGCACTAGCTACATTGCCTGTCTCTCATAGTAGGAATAACGTTGCATTCAATTTCAATAATAAGATCTATCTAATTGGAGGAAGTGATAATCCCAGGAGAATAGATGAATATGACATAGCCAGTGACACCTGGTTCACAATCACTCAAACTCTCCCTGTGGACTTGATATCGGCAGGTTGGGCCCAGGATCACGGCAGCGGTTATATCCTTGGTGATTCTGATGACCCCCATTTCTTAGTTTTCACTCCTCCTCAAGATCGGAATTTTGTGCAACTGGTGGATACCGAGGAGGTAGGTGATGACCTGGTGCCTTTCTCAGCCTCTATTCTCACACGTGATGCCAATTCTCCCGCGGGGTATACAGCTCTCAATGAGTCGGTGGAGAGCGATAGCGCTATCTCTACGTTAGCTTCTTTTCCTACAGCCCTCTACAGCTCAGCCAATAACCTGGTTTACAGTGATAACAAGGTTTACACCATGTTTGGGGAGTTAAACAGCACCTTTACAGATCTGGTCTATGCCTATGATGTGAATTCAGATAGCTGGAGCATAGAAACTACCGCTCCTTTTGTCGCACGCAAGCATAATGGTGCGGTTTCTTATAAGGGAAACCTCTATTCCTTTGGAGGTCTCTTATCTCCCATCGAATTTCACAGTACTGAAACCTTAATTTATAGTACTCAATCCGGGTGGACGACTGGCCCGGCTATCCCGCAAGGACTTCAGCAGATTGAGGCTGCCGTTGCTGACAACTTCATTTACCTCGTCGGGGGGCACAGCGGATTCAGTAATGTTGCTTCTGCTTACGCATGGGATCCTGAAACCGGGGTATCTTGGAGCACTTTGTCATCGTTAAATGTCGGACGAACTCAGCATTGTGTTGTTGGATACCAGGGAAAAGTCTATGTTTTTGGTGGTCTCAATGATGGAACCGCGACTGATTCGTCACTAAGCAGGGAAGTCTATGACCCACAATCAGACTCCTGGAGCCTGCACTCTAATGAACTGCCCGAGGCTATAAGTGGGCACAAATGTGTAACATTGGGAGATCGAATTTACCTCATCGGTGGAGATCTTGGCGGTGGTAACGGTAAGAGTAAGGTCTTTGAGTTTGATCCCGTGACAGCTTCCTATACTCAGTTAGAAGATTACGTTGAAGGCCTGAGTTTCCCCACCATGGCTACTGATGGTCAGGCTATCTATATCAATACTCGAGCTAACGGTAATTTTCGAAGATATCGTCCCGAGGGCAAGTTTTTCGTACATCAAAATCAAACGGGTGGACAGGGGGCGGATCTACCCCAGAGCCTGGCAGTTGTGGAGACTACTTCTGCAGCAATTGAAGGCTTTGATTCATCAGGAAGTACTTTGGAATCCACAGCGGGTACAGATTTTTTCCTGCATTTCAGAAATACCTCGCAGCTTACTTCCCTTGTAGGAGTATATGACGATTTTCGAGATCAAGATGGGGACTCAGGATTGTTTGTGAGTAGTGATTCCAATTCCAATGAAGTGGAAATTCGAAGCGGTGGTGTGAATCGAATTGAGATTGAGAAGGACGGTACGGTAGAGATCAATTCAGATATTGTGGATGTGGATGGGATTGTCACTCTTGGGGTTTCCAACCTGGATTCAGCTGAGGATGGCTCCATTCGCTGGACCGGTTCAGATCTTCAGATTCGTCAGGGTGGAACCTGGAATAGTCTGACAGAATCCCAGGTTAAAGAGATTCGTGATGCAGACGGGGATACCTTCATCACTGTAGACAACGGTTCAGACCCTGATTTCATAGACTTTCAGGTCAATGGGATGGTGGCTATGACCATCAATACCGATTCCAATGTCGGAATTGGGACGACCCAGCCCCAAGAAAAACTTGAGGTTAATGGTGCGGTACTCCTTGGCAACACCGGCAATAACAATCCAGGTTCCATTCGATTTAATGGTTCTGATTTTGAAGGATTTGACGGTGGAAGCTGGACAAGTTTCACTTCAGGGAGTTCATCGGCAGGGTCATCTGGAATCGGTGAGAATTCCTTTATCGGGGCTGGTATTGGTAATTCTGCCACATCAACCGGTGCTTTTGTGGGCGCGGGGAGTGCTAACTCGGCCGCGAACCAGAATTCGGTTGTGGTTGGCGGGGACACTAACTCAGCCAACGCGGACAAAGCATTTGTCGGTGGCGGGTACAACAACCAGGTGAATGGACTGGAGAGCGTCATCGTCGGTGGAAATACCAACCAGATATCAGGGCAGTTGGCAGCCATAGTCGGCGGCTTTGATAACTTTGCCGGCGGCTCAGAGAGCTTTGTAGGCGGTGGAAAAGGAAATAGTGCCAACAATGACTTTTCCAGCGTCGTTGGCGGAAAGTGGAATACAGCGACAGCTGATTATGTTGTTGTGGCAGGAGGATTGCAGAACCAGGCAAGTTCTACCAGCGCCTTTATAGGTGGAGGAGAGTTAAACAACGTATCCGGAGGGTGGTCCGGGGTAGCTGGAGGGATGAACAATGCCGTAGGAGGTCAGTATTCGGCCATTCCAGGTGGGAAGAACCTTACCGTAAATTCCGACAATACCTTTGCGTTTAACGGAAGCGCTAACTCTGTGATTGTTTCTGATCCATATAGCCGGGGGGTCTTTTTCGTGGACCACTTCAGCGTCAATACTGAGTCTACCTTTGCCATGTTTGAAGTGAGCGCTAACAGTGAGACCGAGCTCATGATCTTAAGAGATGAAAGCGGAAATGTGGATTTTGTTGTAGACGCGGGTGGCCGCGTGGGTATCGGTACCGATTCACCTGGTCCCATACTTGATGTCGTAGGAAATATGGCTGCTTCGGGAGACATTACGGCCTCAGGAAACCTTATTGGAACTCTGTCCACAGGAGCACAGCCAAATATCACCAGTGTTGGTACTCTGGCTACAGCTGATATAGACGGAGGCACGCTGGACGATGTAACCATTGGAGCCACAACGGCCGCAAACGCAACATTTACGGATGTCATTGCTACAGGAAATTTGGATTTATCCTCTTCCGCAACTCCATTGGTAACCCTGGATGCTAACGACTACATAGAATATGACAAAACCAATAACAAAATGAAGTTCTCAGCCAACAATTACGAACGGTTGGTGATTGATGGGAATAGCTGGCATGTTCAGGCCCGCAGTGCGCAATCTATGGTGCTCGACATTAACGCGGGTGATAATACCTATAGCAATATACATTTTAACCACAGTGATACAACCAATAAATGGTCTATCAGTTCCAGAGCTTCTTTCGATACACCCAATGATCGCCTGGGTATTTGGAACGCTGGTGCGTCTTCTGAAAAATTCACCATTTTGCAGACCGGTAGTGTCGGTATTGGTACGAATAGTCCCTCCCAAAAACTCCACGTTGCCGGGTCGGGTACCGTTAATGATGGGCTTGATGTTGGTTTTATTGGTACATCTGTCGCGGATAGAATCAGAATTGGTGATGCTAATTTTTACGCCGATCTGACGAGTGCTACTGCCCCTATTATCGCTTATGATTCCAACGATTACGAGACCTATGATCGTACCAATAATATGTTCAAATGGTTTTCTGGAGGGGCTGAGATGGCACGGCTTGATTCAGCGGCGAATATGTCTATAGGTACAACGAGTTTCGTAAACGGGTTGGTTGCCTGGGGTGAATTGAGTTCCATCCAAAATACCGGTGAAGCTCGTTTTCATCTCTATAATTTTGGTAATCAGGCAGAATGGAAAATGGGGCAGAAATCTGGTGTTGATCATGATTACTACATCTCGAAGATTGTTGCTGGAACTGAGTTTGATTACTTTATGATTGATTATGCTTCAGGAAATACGGGAATCGGAACGACCGCGCCAGCAACCAAACTAGATGTAGCCGGAAATGTTACTCTTACCAATGGGGGCGGTTCCGCTGTACTTACGATTGATACTACGGCAACATCTGGTGTCTCCAGAGTTGATTTAAAAAATGATGGAACTTCACAGTGGTTTATTGACTCCAGAGGCACTGCAGAAGCCCCCAATAACCGACTGTCATTTTTCAATAATGTTCCGACGGAAGTTGTAACGGTTTTACAAGACGGTAATCTAGGGCTCGGTACTACCAACCCGTCTAGTAAGCTACATGTAATCGGTGACATCACGGCGACCGGCATTGACAGTTCCGGGGTGGTTACAGCCTCAGATTTAGAGTTTTCTGATGGGACTGCTCTCGGAGGAGATTTTGTTGCTTTTCGGGCTAAGAAGAATGGCGTTGATCAGCCGCTTTTAGGCACTGGGGCCTCCTTTTTGGTTACCTTTGAAGCAGAATTATTTGATTATGGTAATAACTATGATACGACGACCAGCAAATTCACAGCCCCGGTGAAGGGGGTCTACCAATTTCATGTTCTGATAAAGTGGACAGCAACTACCGATGATGTAAATTTCCAGTTACTTGCTCGTAAAAATAGTGAAGGCGGCTGGCGTGCCAGGCATATTTTCACAGGCAAAGGTACCCAAGAGGAAAGTAGCTACATATCATTCATAAGTCAATTAAATGCGTCTGATACCATGCACGTTGAAGCGATACAAAGTTCTGGATCCAGCAAAAATGTGGGTCACAATGAAGGGGACTCATATTTCCAGGGGTATTTAATACGTAAGGTACCGTAATTGATTTTTTCAGTTGCACAAAGGCTGGGCTAAATCTTCGTTAACCTTAGCTTCCAGATAGAAAGTTTTAACATTTCTTTCCAATTTCCCATTTCAATCTTTGATTGATTTTTCCCCTTGCCGTGTTTCTCATATTTTTCCAGAAAACCTGCGAAACTGCCGATAAAGCAAAAGGGGAGAACCAAGACAATCTCAGCAATATACCTGGGTACTTTATCCTGGATTTTATGAGATGTACTTGAATCAAGTTCTCTGTATAATTAAGCTATTGGGAGCGCAAAAAATAGTCTTTCTGATTCAGAAAGTCCTACCCGGGATCTTGAATCAAATTCAATTCAAAATTTTTCCGCTTAGGCAGTATGGGAGTTTTTCTATAAATTCCTTCGGAGGTCTGGTTATGAGACGGTTGGCATTGCTTTGCCTTGGAATTTTCCTATTCACTCTAAATTCGTTCGCGGTTACTTCCGCATCTTCTACGGCGACGTTTATCTTTAGCGGTCGCCTTGGTTCGACCTCCGGGGTCTCGTTAGCGGGAACCGCTGTGGTGAGTATGACTGCCTCGCTTTATGAGCAGCAAACCAGTGGTTCTGCTCTCTATATGCAGACCTATACCTCCGTAGAGGTAACCAATGGTTTTTTCAGCATAGAAATTGGGCCTGCTTTGCCTACACTATCTAATGCCCCTTACCTGGAGTTAACCGTTCAAGGCCAACTATTGTCTCCGCGTCAAAAGCTGATTGTAATGCCCTTTGCCATTGAATCCATAGACTCTCAGACCGCGCAATTCGCAACTGAAGCTCAAAACGCGATTACAGCCCAGGAGGCTCAAAATTCTCAAACCTTGCAGAGGTGGTCCTGGTTTCCTTACAGATTTCCCTCAAGTTAAGTTATGTGTCTTTGGCTCCGGTTTCTTAAAGTTACCTGTCCCACCGATGGGACAGGTAAAAATTCAAGCCGCTAATTTGACGACA
>Ga0257123_1001466_pt1 | contig 14198 bp, 27 predicted proteins | sample SI106_135metaG_FD_190185 | JGI IMG/M metagenome (GOLD analysis project Ga0257123, IMG submission 190185) | Marine microbial communities from Saanich Inlet, British Columbia, Canada - SI106_135 | ecosystem: Environmental > Aquatic > Marine > Inlet | place: Canada: British Columbia | collected...
GGGCGTAAAGTTATTGAAGCATTAATGGCTTCTGATTTTGTTAATGATGATTTTAATATACACTCCATTAAGAAATCAGCTATACCTTTCTGGGAAAAAATGGGGATTGAGTTTAACAATAAGCGCACTATAGGTGATTATCGTGGTGATGGTATACTACGAAAGGAAGATAGTGTTAAGAAAACTAAAGCCACTATGCCTGCTAAGAAGACACAAGACCCTACTATTACTACGAAGGTAGTAGATAAAGCTATGATGCCCCCTAAAGTATCTTTAGTATCTCGACTACCTAAGAAACAGAAAGACTTTAATTTAGAGCAGGATAACCACGATGGTACGTGGTCTCAAGGTAGGGAATATCCAGGCGGAGAAAAGTCATATGAGAGGATTAAGATACCTTACAAGTATGATGTGAAGTATAAAGACGGTACTAGAAAACCTTATGAGTTATACAATGTAGGTTTTGATAAGAAGACTAAACAGTATAGGGTGCTTAAGGTACGTGGTGATGACCAACAGGTAGTGAGTGTATCTAGAGATGAGTTTGATAGTATCTTAAAGGATACACACCCAGACTTGAAAGTAGAAAGCGTTACTAAGTATTACTAAGTATTAGATAGAACTTAACTCCTTCTCTAAATGAGTTATAAGTTCTTGTAGTTTATGATTACATTCCTTAATAAGAACTGAATAAAGATTCTTATCAGGGAAGTCTTCAAACACATTATCAACTTCCTCAATAGGCAGACCACTTAGTTCAACTAGGAGTCTGCCTTTGGTTGTTAGAAGTATTTTAAAGCCTACTAGCTTTGCTTCATTCATAATTGTAAGTAGACATCTAAGTTACCAATCATATCCTTACCATCTGATAAGTTATGTTCTAATACTTCAATGCTATGCTCCTTAAATTTATCAAGCCACCAAGTAGATGGTTTAACTGTTAGATGTAATGCTTTAGTTATGTCGTGTTGTCCTCTTGCATCTAAGTAAAGAGCAATGCGTACTACTGCTCTACCTTTAGGTGCTGCACGTTTCATATTCTCTAATAGATTATCGATGCTCTCTGTAGGTAGATGTTCAAACACATCACAAGAAAAGATAAACTCAAACTCTTTATCAAAGTCTTGTAGCTCACCTAAGTCCATAATATACCTGTACTCATCTAACTCGGGAAATGATAATGAGTTACCTGCTATGTCAGTACCGTAACAATCAACGCCCTTATCTCTAAAATATTTTATAACGTGACCCTCACCCGAACCAAACTCAATGAGTGATTTAAGTGCTACTGACTTATTATTTATGTTAAGTTTGTTTTGATTTATAAAATTTATACCTGGTTTATATTTATTACGGTACTTATCCCCAACATATAAGGCTTCATACTTCTTTTGTTCTTCTATATTCATAACTAAGACATAGTCCTTAGTGCTCTGATATCTCTGTCATATGCATCACGTAAGACATACATTTCTTTTAGGTGGTCTTGATGTTTCTCTAAGTTCATTACGTCCATCTCTAGTGCAAAGATACCACGCTCAAGGTTCTCAAGGTTCTTCTTAACTACCTCGATATTAGATTGGTCTAAGTCTTCAACGTGCATCGTTCTCTAACTCTCTAATCTCTGCCTTAAGGTGAGATATCTTAATATAGTTATCGTTGTCTTGTCTAAAGGATAACAAGGTATCAATAAGACTATCAATGTTATCAAAGTTAAAAGGTATAAATCTACCAATAGAATCTTCAATACAGAACTCATCTATTCCGTTATGCCCTACTCTAAAACCATCTACTATTTTATTCTCTGACCAATCAAAGAACTGACCACCTGCTGTGTAGTTCTTTTCTTTTGTTAGAACATTATATTGTAAAGGTTTCTCATCTCTTAAACTTTGTACTGTTACTATTGTCATCTTATCCTCCTTGTCCCATTGAATGTAAAACACCTATAATGAATGCTACTATTGCTATTGTTGTGTACATATTATTCTCACTCCATAAAAATTCTACTATACCATAAAACCATTCCATTGTCAACCCCTAAATATTGCTAAAGTTATCTTTATTATTCTTCCACTCACCTCTCATCTTCACACACAGTTCAGTAGACTCTTTGTAACTCTTAAGCAGAGCACATTCAATATGTGTGAAGCCTAAGCATTTAGCCATATGGAGACGTTGACACCCACACCGCACCTGGTATACCTGTTCAGAAGAAACGTCTGGATATCGAAAGATATCGAGCTCTGAGGTAGGGTGTATCATACCGTCCCACTCTTCTTTAGTAACTGGTGCTACAACTATAGGGTTCTTCATACCATCTTGTTCAACTGAATCTTTAACTGCATAGTACCCTAACCTAAACTCTTTCTTATGTGGTGCTTCATTAAGGTAGTAGTCTATGTTAACACAAGGATACAATAACTTAATAGGTAGTATCGTTGTATCACCCCACTCATCAGACTTAGATAGTAACGTACTCATCGTGTCGCTACTGCATCACTGATAGGTATGTACGCTATCTCTTTATCAATCCATTCCTTGTTACCAAAGTCTGTCTGTGCTGGTAACTTCTTAGTAAACCAACTGATGTTTAACTTATCAGGATGAAATAAGTAGATGGTTTCTTTATCATCCTTAGGCATACTAACAGCATACAAGAACTTATAGTTATTGTCGGTAGCATACTTAGTGTTCCAGTCATACTTCATCTTCTCAATAAGAGCATCATCATAGAAGGTACGTCTACATTTAATCTCTAACATAACACCGTGCTCTTCACAGAAGGCATCATACCTAGAGTAGTTATCCTTCTCCTTAATGAAGGTATACTTGCTTGTGTCATTTAATAAATCAATTACTTGTTGTTCATTCATCTATCTTCTCCATTGTAAAATTAATATGTCCATCTACTGCCCAATACTTCCGAGCACGTATCATCACTATCTGATTATCATTATCATAATACTTACCCTCTAACGAATCGAGTGCTGCCTTAACGTAGTTATCTAAGTCAGCATTACTATCACAGTACTGTCCGTCTTTTGTTTCCTTCTTCTTCTTCGACCACGACTTAGCCATCTGTACGTGGAAGTCTAACTTAACATAGAGTAAAGCATCTGTTGGTGTCGCATCATATGTAGTTAAGAGTTTCTTAAACTCATCTCTAAAGGCTTGATACTTCTTAGGGAAGTAGGTAGCCCAACGAGTAACCCTCGCACGACTAGCAACAACAGGTGCTATAGGAAAGGTTATCACATCCCTTCCTTGTCCTCATCACTTTCCCATTCATCAGTGTCAGCTAACTTCTGAAGCTTAGCATAGTAGTCCTCTTCCTCTGCTACCTTAAGACCTCTCTTAATCATACTGACTGCACCTATCTGTAATAGTGCATCAGCATCTTCATCACTAACTTCCCAGGTATTACCCTTAGCCTTGTCCTTAATTTCCTCAGGTACGTCCTCGTAAGGAAGGACTATATAGTCACTAACCATACCTTTACGGGCTTCCGAAACTAACTCTCGAATACCTTCTAAGAACATAGCACCATACTCTTCTTCTGTGATGTCCTCTAACTTAAGGTCACAGGTCTTACCTTCTACTTCTTCAACTCTCATCTTCATTCTCCTATAATGTAATAGTGTTTTAAATCATTCTCTCCGTAGAACTCTTTCCACTGGGTAGTGTCACTGAACATACGGATGACATACTCTAACATAGGTGCGTCTCTTAGCTCACAACTATCATAAGTATTGATTAATTCCTTACGTACAAACTCATCACCTGCTTCACTGTTAGGTTCTAGTAGTTGTGTTCTCCCTAGTTCTAACTTCTCCATCCTCTTCACCAACATATCTAGCTCTTCATTCATCTTAATTCTCCTTTATTAAGCCTTTCATATAACTAATTTGTTCATCGAGTTGTTCAACACTACCCGAATACTCTAATCTAATACATCTCTTCTTCTCATACTCTAATGTTTCTATAACATCATTCTGCATTTCTTGTTCCCATCCTTCGCATTCGCAAGTATATCTATTGTTATTGTGAGAAGCGTTTCTATTGAAACCGTGAGGTGCGTATGGGTGAGTAGAACAAGGTACTTCTGCTGTAGATTGTCCTGGTTGTTCATACTGTTTCATCTTCATTCTCCTTTAATAAAATTACAGGTCTCTTAGAAAGGACAGGTTTCCACTTGCCTTCTTCTTCATCGAACCATTCTGCTATTAATATATACATCAGTCATTCTCCTTTAATTACGGCTTATTCTCCTTTAGTATCTTCTTAGCCAACATATCAACAACCTCAGTTAGCTCCTCACTTAGGTAGTCATCTAAGTTCATAGCAACCTTACCTTCAATACGTGACAAACAAAGTAACACTCTCATAATCTCTGATTTATTCATCTTCATTCTCCTTAGTGAATGTCTAACCAACTCTTACCTATCTTAGAGTTACCATCCATTCTACATTTAAATTTAAGCATAGCACCCGCCTCAGTAGCGGTGTCTTCTAGTATCTTAGCTAGTTCTTCTGCCCTATCAGGATCACACTCAAAGTTCTGCTCATCATGCATCACTGCTAGTAGCTTACAATCGATACCCGCCTCTTTAATCTTCTTATCAGAGAGTACCATCCAGTTCTTTGTTAGAATAGCTTCATTACCTTGTAGCAAGTAGTTAAGTAACTTATGCTTACTATTACAAAGAATCTTCCTACCATCTTGAGCGACAATATACTTACCACCACTTCTTTCAAACTGATTATCAAGATAGTTCTTAATATTACTAAGAGCAGGTAGACCTTTAAGGAACTTAGTCTTAAGAGCCTTAGCTTCTTTAGTCTTAATACCTAAATCACTAGCAGTCTTAGCATCACCAGCACCGAATAAGAAACCATAGATAAATGTCTTAGCCATCTTTCTATTAGGCTTACCGTCATGGTCTAGAAGTCCTGCAATCTTAGCGTTAACACTATGTATGTCAGTACCTTCTTCTTCCTTACCCTCGGTAACAGTCTTATTGTAATCATCATCACCCATAGCGGCAGCTAGTAATCTTAACTGAGCAGAAGCTAAGTCACAACCTACTAGTACCTTACTCTTAGGGGCTACGAAGATAGACCTTAGTTCTTTACCAAAGGTAGCGTGACCACCAGGAACGTTAACTAAGTTCTTATGACGCATACGACCAGTCGCAGCACCTAATGTCATTGGGATACATTCAAGACGGTTATCGTCTCTAAGTGTATTCAACCAACCAGTCTTATCATTCTTAACTGATCGTAACATATTTCTTCTATGACTGTATACCATGTGTAATGCAATATCCTTACCTAAATCTCCCTTGATAGTATCAAAGCTATCCTCAGTTAACTTAGGTGATGTACGCTCATTCTTACCTTGATCGTTCATCTTAGTATTCCATTCAGTAGGTACCCAACCTTGCTTGAGTAAGAAAGCCTTAATCAAAGCGTGTTGAGTCATCTCAATAGGTATTATCTTAACCCTACAATAAGCACCACCTAACCTACGCTCAGAATTTAAGATACCAAAGTCGTATCCTTCCCAGTACTTAATTAAGTGAGAGTGTAAGTCCCCCTTCTTAGTGTACTTAGGTGATACAAATTTACCTAAGGGGTCTACCCTCTTAACATTAGGCGGTAGTAATGGCGTAATCTTACTGGCTAACTTATCTATTTCATTGTTAAGCCATTTGAAATGTTGTTCAGCTAATTTAACATCTACTAACCAACCATTCTTTACTTGTTGAGCACTAATTCTAGATGTCTCAAACTCAGTGGTGATTACACTAGCAGGTATTTTAGCTTCTTTAAACTCTTTTCTTAGAATGAATAGAGTCTTAACATTAATCTTAACGTCCATCTCACATCTGTTAAGCATTCTCTCTTCAAAGAACAACCATTGTTCCTGAACAGGTTTAGCAACACCTAGAGACTCTCCCCATGATGCTAACCCGTGACCGCCCTTCCTACTAAAGTTAAGTAGTTGAGATAGGATTAGTGTATCAGTTATCTTACCATTGTACTCAAAGCCTTTAAGCTTCTTAAGTAAGGGTAAGTCGTATGAGTAAATGTTATGACCAACCAGTGAAGTAGCCTTGCTCATTATCTCTAGCGCAGCTGATAACCTAGGATACCCATCCATCTCATCGGTGTAGGTAGTACTTACCTTCTCCTCTAAGTCATAGAGGACTATACACCATATCTTCCTTGCTTCATTTAAGAGACCATCAGCCTCAATGTCAAAAACCAGATTCATGTTATACTCCTTATTATTATTATTATTATCTTTAGAACGGTACTACGTCATCATACCCCTTTTCCTCTTCAATAGTAAACTCATTACTCATAATGGTAGCTCCCTTGACATTATGTAAGCGTCCTGTCTTATCATCAAACTTAGCTGAGCCAGCAAAGCCTGTACGACCTGTGAACCTATTCTTAAGTACTGTTAACTTAACCTGATTTCTTTCTTCTTCAGTCTCAGCATACTTATTTCTACTGAAAGCAATGATTTGAAATGCAATCTGTTTAAGTGAACCAGATCCCTTAAGACTATCTTCTGTTACCTCAGCACCTTGCTCATAAGAGATAGAGCCGATACCAGTCTTTCTTAAGTGAGACACTACACCTACCCATACATCAAACTTCTTACATAACTTAAGTAAGTCTGACATTACTCTATCCATAGCCCTATTAATATCTCCATCGACTTCACTAACAGCAATAGTAATATGGTCTAAGTAGATGAACTTGCACCCCGTAGCAGCTAAGTATTCTATCTTGTGCATTAGGCTATCATCTGATAGAGACCCTTGATGGTCTAGTAAAGTAAATCTACCAGTACCTGCTGTAGCTTCCCAAGCCTTTCTACCTTCTTCACCCTTCCTATCAAACTTAGTATCAGGCAGATTGATTCTCTTATTAAGATGAATACCAATGATACCATCTAAGGTTTCTTTGATAGACTCTTCCAGAGATACTACCCCTATTTGGTGGTCGGTAGTAGATAGTAGATGGTAGATGTCTTCCTTAATAAAGGTAGACTTACCAGTACCTGTACCAGCAGTAAAGATAGTTAACTCACCTGTACGTCTACCATAAGTCAGCGCATTGACATTGCAGAAACACTCAGGGTAGAGTATGCTATCTTCTCGCATATCTTTAGAGAAGGCATCCCAAGTAGATGCTGAGTTAATAATACCTGCAGGACTATAAACCTCTGCTCTCCAGATAGCGTCTTCTAACTCTCTTAACTTGTTACTTACTAAGTAATCACTAGCATCTTTACCATGCCTACCTAGCGTAGCTATCTTAGCCTTACCAGTACGTACTATCTTAGCACATTCCTCGGCTGATTTCTTACCTACCTCATCAGCATCAAACATAAACACTACTTCATTAAATGAGTTAACCCAATCTAGGTTAGCACATATCTGTTTAAGAGCACCACCGACTCCATTAGTAACGGAGACTACAGGCCACTCAGAACCTTTATTAGCGTTCATCTGCTGCACTGACATAGCATCTAGCTCCCCCTCAGTAATGATAAGTCTCTTACCTCCTGATTGAAACAAAGACTGACCAAACAATTCTACATCATTCTTAACATCACCTACAGCAATAAACTTCTTATTAGATACTTCTCTACGAGAGTAACCTACTATCTTACCACTCCTAGTAGTAGGGTAGTAATGATACTGGATAGTCTTACCATCACTCTCATCATACCCTACCCTAACACCATACTTACTTGAGATATCCTTAGTGATACCTCTTTCTCTGAAACCCCTAACAGCAAAGTCAGATACTTCTAAGACTGTTTCTAATCCTTCCATAATATACTCCTTATTATTATTATTATTTATTTTAACACTCCCATCTTCTAACTGAAAGTCTCCACAACCAAAGCAATAAGCAGAATGACTTTCATCATCATGCTTATATGTAGCCTTGTTATCCTTAGAACCACAGACACTACAAGCGCCATGATACTGTAACACACCATTTTCTTTCATTATTATTTCTCCTTATTATTAAGCTCGTTAAACAACTCCTCTATTAGTTGTGCAGCACTATCAGCACTATGTACTATGTTATGGTCGCCACTACTCTGTGCCTTGATAGTAATTAGTATCTCTTTAATTGCCTTTAGTTTAACACAACACTCCTTACTAGTATGATACTTCATCTGAAATATCCTCTATAGTTAACAATCCTGCTAAGGTAGCACAGATAATCTGATCACGCATAGTATTGTAGGTAGTATTAGAAGGTAGCGCATGCCCATTCCAGTATACATTATTCAACTGAGACATAACACCATAACCTGTCCTATTTAATACCTCGGCTATTAACTCTACTGGTACACCTTCTCTAGCAAGTTTAAACATCTTAACACGGTCTGAACAAGACCACTTTGTATTTTGATTTGTCATTATTACTCCTTATTATATTTTATTTTCTAAAAACACTTCTAACCTCTTAACAATCCCCTCTAACATAGTATCGTAAGCCTCTATATTAGAGACGTTTTTAACTCGCTTAGGGGGGAGGCTATCTAAGGCTCTTTTCGCCTCCGCATCAATGACAGAGGAAGAGAGAGCCTTGATAGTAGGATAGTACTTCTTCCTAACGTAAGGCGTACCTTTTTCAGGGTAAAATGTTTCTGCTAGTATCCATTGAAACTTATCTTGATCAATAGAAAATCTTTTATTAAGTTCATACATTACCTGCTATCTCCTGCTCCTTTTAAGACCCCTCTATCTTGGCGATCCTTTAGTTTATTTAAATTCTCTCTAGCAATTTCTTCTAGAGACATTCCCATGTCATCAGCAAGAACAGATAATGTCCATAACACATCACCTATTTCTTTATGTAAGTTAATCTTAAAGTCCCAGAAGGGTAAGTCCCCTCTGAGATACCTCTTTTTAAGAGCAAAGATTTCACCTACCTCTTCAGGCAACTGAGACCACACAACTTCTGTGTTAGTATACTCAGCTGTCTTAAGAGCACCGACCTGATACTCATTCATTTCCATTAGCAATCTCCATAGCACTCTCTCATCTCAGCATTCTCAGTCTCAAAGAGCTTATCATAGTAAGCCTCTAACTCTTCCTTACCACGCGCACGCCTCTCGTTAGTGTCAATGACATTCTTATAGTACCAAGGGTCATCTACACCAGTGATAGGTGTCTTGTAGAAGTCTTTCTTACTAGGTTTATCGTAAGAGAACTCATCGAAGTCTAAAGGTGTCCTACCTTCTAAGACATTGATACGCATCTTAATGTAGTCAATAGCCTTACTAAGATCGTCAATCTCTTTCTCTTTAACAGACATAGTAGCAGTAGCCTTATGCCCAGCACGAGATAGATACTTAAGAGTATTCCATAACAGGAAGTCTAACTCCCAAGCATGAGCAACCTCAGCGGGTTGTTGATGGTCGGGTAATCTGTTGTAGTGAGTAGCACCTACATAGTCACCCTTGCCGAACATCTTCTTGGCAGCGTTTCTGATTTCATTTAATGTTTTATCTTTCATTTTATTACTCCTTATTATTAAAATTAAAAGCCCCCCCAATTAAGGAAGGACTGTTACTACTTACTACTTAAAACACTTCGTCTTCTTCTAGTGCAACCTCAGGTTGTCCTTGAATATCAAACTCCATGCCATTATTACCTGCGTATTCTTCTAGCTTAGTAACTTGAATAGCAGTTAAGATAGCCTTAACACCCTTGTTACCACCTACATCATATGGTACTTCCATATATTGTACGTTAGCCATAGAACCATTACCAATAATCAATGGGTCTATATCATTACCAAAGGTATCGATACACTTGATAGGCTGTGCAGGCTTACCGTCTCTCTTGATACAAGCCTTAGTAAGCTTAATCACTGGTTTACCAGTCTCTTTATCGGTACGCTCTTTCTGAGCATGCTGCTTCTTAACCCAGTCTGCTGATTGTTTCTTAGAACAGATCGCATCTACAGACCATATCTTTTCTTCAGACATATATTTAGTACCAGCGTTAGCACCACATTTACACCACTTTAGTTCTACATTATTAAGTAAAGCCATTTTATTTCTCCTTATTATTATAAGATTAAAAACCCACTTGCTAGCCAGGTGTGGGTGAGAACCTCGGATAACCTGAATGGAGATACAGGCTGCTATTTCCTCTGTCAGTTTTCGTAGGTAGTAGTACTGACGGACTATCTAAAAGGAAGAGCCATGAATTACTCTCACCTACATAACAAAAAAGAGGATTAATAGGCAAGGTAGGTGTGGCGTACCAAGACTATTAATCCGTTTATTTTGAGTCGCGCTCGCCACAAGCACGCTTTTCTCTATAAGGGATACTTAGAGATTTCCCTTACAGTATAAAGTCAAGCGAAGAAGTATTCACTATCCATTATACCTTCAAGGTCTAAGTTCCCCTTCTCAGGTTGCTCAATAGTACAGGCTTCATCACCCATAGTTATCTGAACCTTCAAGTCCTCTAAGACATCTCCTTTGTACATCTTAATGAACTCTATCTTAGTAACAGCAATCAAGGCATCAATATCTCCTGCGTGAACACTAAACGAATCGTGGATAGCGCCGAACGACCTGTTCCCGCTATCTTTTAGTGAACATATTACAAGAGCCATGTGAGCAGCATCATAACTGTGTACTACATTAGGGCTGATACCAGAAGCTAACTCATGTCGAGCAGGGATATTAAGATACTCCATATAAACGTGATGGTACTTGTTTTGATTGATGTATCCTATTGTCTTTCTTCTCCACTTAAGCCACTTCTCTGCCACAACTGGGAATCCACTAGGGGTCTCCCAACAAACAGTATCAACGCCTTGGGCTAATCTATGAGAGACTAACTCCTGTAGATAGTTCTTAATCCTTACTGGACCAGAACATATCTGATCGTATGACCCAACTAAGTCCTTACCTAACTTCCAAGAGTCAGACCTATTTAAATCATACTTACCTACAATACCAGCATCATAACTATCTTGGTAGATGATATCTGATATACACTTAAGCCCAGCACTATAACCTTTAGTCATTGTACCCCGCTTACTTAGTCCTTTCCTTATGAGCTTCATAGGGATAGGCGCTAATTTCTTACCTAATTCTGTACCTATATTAGCAGCTAACATTCTCTGTCCTACTGCTAAGTAGAAGTCTAGTGAGATAGCCCTAGGTATTAGCCCTACATACTCCCCTGCTACCTCATCTAAGCTCATTGCAGCGAAGTGTTGAGTACCACTAGAGTTAGCGTCTACAGGGATAGGTAGATGAGAGATATAGTCCTCCCCATTACCTAATACTGCTATGACTTCAAAGCAACAAGCAAGAAACACTAAAGGTTTCTCTGCATTAAGCCATAATTCTTTATTGTCTATTGGGTCTAACGCTATCTCCATTATTAAATCTAAATTATTCTGTGTCCAATTATATCTATCATTAAGAGACATCTTATCTACAGCGATATCAGATAGTCTGTGCTTAGTTAAGTGAGATACATAATCTTCTTGTGTCCATGCTAAGTCTTTGATGTTAAAGGTATCATTGTAACTAGTAGCAGTATGTCTCCATAACCAACCGATACCTGAAGCACCTATTCTCTTTCCTTCAGCAAATATCAAATGACCTCTTGCTAAGTCATTAGACTGGTAGTTAAAGTAAGGGTCTCTAGCATAGAACCTACCTCTATAATCTAAGAAGTAAGAGAAGTAGAACGAATACCCTAACCACCCAGGCGCTGCATCATACCCGTGTATAGTATCTAATATCTTCTTATCACGAGCAGCCTTAGAATGTTTCCTAAGACAATACTGTTTATCTGTCCACCTTAAGTTAGCCTTCTCGTACACCTCATTTATCTCTGCTATCTTAGTACAAATACTACCTATAGCCTTAGGTGACTTCAATTTAGAACGCTTCTTTTCTAACTTATTAAGAGTACTCTCTAGTATCTTAATATCTTCACTACTACCTCTCTCAGGCTCAAAGGGTTTACTATCTCTAGTTAGTTTCTTACCTATTAAATCTTTGTTAAGGTTTAGCCTATCTATGTCAGCACAGTCGAAGGTTATGCCACCATCTAGAGAGATTTTTGTCTCACTATAGGTATCCCTAAGGTAAGAGGATACTGCTGCTATTTGGGGGTTAACCGCCCACTTAACAGCCTCATTATGATTAACAGCCTTCATGAAGTCTGCCTTGAAATGTCTATCTTCTAAGACAACAGAACCCTTAATCAGATTCTCCTTGACACCGTCTACTATCCTAGTATTGCTCCTCCAGATAGGGAACTTCCTTAATGAGATACCTCTACGACTGGTAGGCTTACATTTATAATTAGCAAACGATTTACCAGGCCTGAGTAAGTAGGGGGTGTAGTTAATCTTAGTAATTTTCTTTTCCAAATCACCATTATCATTTCTCCACCTGTCTATTACTTCTGCTAGTGTTCTGTAACCCTCTCGCTCTAGGATTACATAGTCTAATGTAACTAAAGCTTCCAATACAAAGTCCCCCAACCTAATTAGTTGTGGTGTATAAAGCTTTTGTGTATTAGATAGTACTCTCTCAGTGATAGTACCGATTGCTATCGATGTAGCAGTTAACTTAATACGCCCCTCAGACCTAGAGAATCTATCAGTAAGAAATCCTAAGACCTCTCTAAATATTTCTTCTAACCTAAAGTCGTTATTGATACAGCCCTGATCCCTAAAGAATCTTACTGCTTCGCTTCTATTATTATTAGCATCCTTAACCTTACACTCAACGATCTGAGATAAGGAAGACATGCATTGGTTGTCCACACCCATTGTTACTCTCCTTCTAAACTGACATGAGTGAATCCCATGTCTTGTAAAACAAATAGCGTAGTGATAGCAGCTCTAGTGCTACTACACTTGATAATACCAGTGCTAATCTTTCTTATAGCCTCTGATATTAACATCTTACGCATTTAACTTCCCTTATTCCAAGACCCAAACAGTAATTTAAACAGGTCATTAGGAACATCTTTATATATTATATCCTTATCAGATCTATCTTTCTTAGTAGCCTTATTAGCCTCTACAGGTCTAAACACATCTTCCTTAGACTTACCCCTCTTTAACCTACTATACACGGCACTCTTACTAATGCCAGACTTAGTCATTACTTCTTCTGCGGTAACTGTATCACCATTCTTTAATGTGTATATCTTGTCTTTATATTTCCCCATACTACTCTCCTAAACTAGTTATAATTAATTTGTGGCAGGATAATTCCCCAAGAATTATTACTACTCTCCTCAAGATAGTCCCTGCCACATTTCTATTTAGCTAATACCTTGTCTCTTAAGGTATCCCATATCCAACATCTGAATTGACCACACTCATACTCAAAATCTTTAGTGTGTTTTAATTCATCAGAAAAATCTTCCATTAACTCTACCATTTCTTCTGGATTATTATGTAACCAAGAGTTTACTTTTATCCTTATAGCTGTAATAGCCTCTGCATCATGTATCATTTTATTCTCCTATTTATTGCTAGATTATTATAACATTTATTGTCCTAACCAACTCACTATTTATCAAACTGAGACTCATCATACTCACCTTCATACATACCATCTATCCACTCTCCCTCTACACCAGGACATACATCAGCAGAGCCAGTGCATTCCCTCATAGTAGGTGAGTCGCCAGTACCATAAGCATCTCTTGTTACTTCATTATGAATACAGCCCTCGCAGTACTCTCCTTTATCTTCTATGTCTTCCCATAGTCTTTCTCTATCTTCTATCCATTGTTCCTTACTCATACATTACTCCTATATAGTTTATAAAAGACAGTAGCTGTATCATCTATAGCCTCATAGATATCTGGCCACTCCCACAACTCGTATGCCTCTGTTATGTACTCTTCGATATGACTTTGTATTGCTACATCAGTCCACTCAGAAGATTCATACGGTAAATACTTAGTAAGGAAGCATTCAGAAGCTGCCTCATAAAATTCTACATAATTTAATTTACTTAAGCTCATTATCCTACTACCTCCTTAGTTTTAGGTAAACTCTTACCCGTTACAATTTCAATAACATCTAGGTATAGAGAGGCCTCATCACCTATATCTTTATACATACTTTCTTGGTTATTCCAAGCGTCTAAG
>Ga0257123_1001480_pt1 | contig 14071 bp, 10 predicted proteins | sample SI106_135metaG_FD_190185 | JGI IMG/M metagenome (GOLD analysis project Ga0257123, IMG submission 190185) | Marine microbial communities from Saanich Inlet, British Columbia, Canada - SI106_135 | ecosystem: Environmental > Aquatic > Marine > Inlet | place: Canada: British Columbia | collected...
TAATGACAAAGTCCCAATCCATATTATAATACGAACCGGCTATAAGAGCAATTAAATAAGCAATTATTATTCCCAAAATAATACCAATAACAGCTCCTAAAATAGCAATAATTACAGACTCTATCAAGAACTGATTTAAGATATCTTGATTTTTTGCGCCAACAGCTTTTCGCAGACCAATCTCCTTGGTACGCTCACTTATCACCACAAGCATTGTATTCATTACCCCTACTCCACCAACTATAAGCGACACAACAACTAAACCTAAAAGAAGTATAGTGATAGTATCTGTAACTGTATCCATGATAGAAAGCATCTCTTCCATAGTAACCACCCGAAAATCATCTTTGTCGGGGTGACTAATATTATGATTATCTCGCAAAATTGATTTAATATCTTCTGCTGTTTGATCGGCAAAATCCATATTTTCCACCTCATGAATCATATACAAAACATGGTTGATCCCCAAAATCTTTTTCTGAGTCGTTTGAATTGGAACATAAATATAATCATCAAAATTCATTCCACCAACACTACCTCGCTTTTTCATTACCCCAATTACTTTAAAATTTCTTTTTCTAATTTTAATATTTTTCCCAATCGGATTGTTGTCTCCAAATAATTTATCTTTTATCTCTGTTCCCAATACAATTACTTTGGCTAATGATTTTTCTTCTGCTTCAGTATAAAATCGACCATAATCAATCTCACTTTTATCGATATCTATATAACTGCTACTTACACCAAGAAGCGCTGCTTTTCTAAGTTCGTTACTGTAACTTACTTGCTCTTGACCCATAATTCCGGCGTAAGATCTTTTTATATTATCCAAATTATCAATATCCTCCATATCGTCCAAGGTTAAGGTTGTAATAGTAACACCGGTTGCCATAGCCATACCGCCCTCAATATCAGACGACATTTGACTGCTTCCTTTTTTAGTAACAGGGATTTTAATCTCTGTCTCAATAATATCAGTTCCAAAACTTTCAATTTGCCCTAGAAGTAAACCTTCAAGCCCCTTACCGGCACTCATTACAATAACAACCGCGGCGATACCGATAATAACTCCGAGCATAGTCAAAAACGTCCGAATCTTATTCGTCTGCAATCCCTGAACAGCAATTTTAAAAATATTATTCATAGCGCAGTGCCTCCATTGGCGATAACTTTGATGCTTTTCTAGCCGGATATAGTCCAAAAATAATTCCTACTAAAGCAGCAATAAAAACTCCTAAAAATATAGACCTAAAAGAAACTATAAACGACCAATTATATCCTAAAAAATTAATTAGAACAGAAATCAAAAAAGAAATCACTACTCCTACAACCACTCCAATCAATCCTCCAAGCACAGTCAAAAAAACAGATTCAGTTAAAAACTGACCTAAAATATTCCTTCCTTTAGCGCCGACTGCTTTTCTAAGTCCCACCTCTCTTGTTCTTTCATTAACAGAAATAAGCATGATATTCATTATTCCAATACCACCGACCAAAAGAGAAAGCGCGGCCATGGCCGCTAAAAAAATATTTAAACTGTCTGTAATAACACTAATCATGTCCATTGCCTCCTCACTGCTTCTGACCGTAAAATCATCGGAGTCACCGCTTTGATCAATAATATTATGGCGCTCACGCAAAGTCACTGCAATATCTTCTGTGGCTTTTTCCATATTTTCTTTTTTATCAACTTTCGCCCGAAACAAACCAATATGATTCACGCCTAAGATTAATTTTTGCATTGTTCTAATCGGAATAAAAATTTGATTATCGTAATCTTGAAAAGCAACTGTTCCACGCTCTTTCATTACACCGATTACTTCAAAATTAACTTTTTTTATTTTTATTTTTTTACCAACAGCATCTGAATCTCCAAATAAATCTTTTTTAACACTATAACCTAAAACCGCTACTTTAGCTAAATTCTTCTCCTCATTTTTACTAAAAAATCTACCCTCCTCCACATCGCCATCTTCTACTGTTAAAAGACCAATAGTAGTCCCAGAGATATTAGTATCGATGTTAACATCTCTTCTCAGAACAGTGGCAACACCTTTAGAGTAAGCCACAACATCAATAACGTTTGGAACTTTATTCTTATTATTTATTGCCATTGCATCGTCGTAGGTAAGAGTTGTAATCACTATTCCCATAGCCGAGGCCGGCGGAGCATTTTTCTCTGACTTTCCCGGCATAACTCCGACAGTGTTACTGCCTAAACTTTTAACTTGATCTAAAATCAAACTTTGCGCTCCGGAACCAAGCGACATGATAATAACAACAGAGGCAACCCCAATAATAATTCCAAGCATTGTCAAAAAGCTTCTTAACTTATTGTTAAGAAGCCCTTTTAAAACAGTCCTAAAAAACTGGTTATACTGTGATAAAAAATCCATACTTAAAAACGAAGAATGGTTTCTTTTGGAATATTATTTTCTCTTACTTTTTGTTTTAAACACTGGTAACCGCTTTCATGTAACCAGCGATCTTTATAAGAACCATTTCTTTCTACTGCCTCTTCTTCATTAGAAGTTTTAAAATCACTGCAAAGTTCGAAAGATTTTTCTCCAACAACCTTATATTCAATCTTTTTTTCTGTTATTGGGTTTAATAGATCTTTCTCTGTAATATAAACAAATTCGTCTTTTATTTTTTCTAAATTTTCCGGTAATTTTTTATATTCATTATAGTATTCGTTCATCGCCATATCGATTTCATCAAATTTTTGAAGTACGGCATTATCCAGCTTTCTATTTCTGGTTTCTTGCGGGGACTCTACAAAAAACAAACTAGCCGTAAAAACTGATAATATCAAAACTAAAGAACCTATTAAATAAAATTTGATAACCTTATCTTTTTGATTCTCAACACTCTCGCGCTTAATATCGTATAGATAAAAAGAAAAAATAATTGCTGCGATGCCAATAGCAGTTAATGATTTTAAGATAAATTTTAGAGTTAATTCTCCGTCTAAAAAACCATTAATAGTTCCTATAAACCAACTAATCATAACAACGGAAGAAACAAGTAAAACAAAATAAGTTAGCCATTTACGAACTCCGGAGTCTTTATTTAAAGCACCGGAAAATAAATTCTTATGGATTTGGCGCATTGTTAAATAATAAACCGGGACAGAAACAATAAGGGCTGAAATAGCAAATTTCAACTGCTCGGGAGAATATCTAGCACTATATTCATTAATCAGATCAATAATATTCTTATTGATAATCTGAAAAATAATCATCCCGGTTGCCATACTCATAAAAACCAGCGACACTAAAGAAAGCATGTAAAAAAAAGCAAATTTTGCGATGTTGTTTTGGTGTTCCATATAGTTTAAGTTAAAATAATCCAATTATTTTACCCCAAAGGGCTATAAATGAATCTTTAAATTTTGATAAGTCGTAAAAAGTTACCACCAGAACAAGGAACATTAGAAGCGCAAAACCTGTATTGTGGATAATATTTTCAATTCTGGCGCTGATTGGTTTACCGCGTAATTTTTCAAAAATTAAGAAGATTACTCGCCCTCCGTCAAGAGCTGGGATCGGTAAAAAATTAATAATCGCCAAATTAAGAGACAATAAGGCGGTAAACTGCAAAACATAAATAAAGCCTAGTTTAACAACTTGTCCTGTTAAAACCGCGATTCCGATTGGTCCGGCAATATCAGTCTCCACCTCTACTCCAATTATTAAGTCTTTAATAATATTATAAAAAGCACTCACTATAAAACCGGTTAGCTCTATAGTTGTGGAAACTCCTTTATAAATTGCTTGGTACCACGGATAAGACACTAATCCTGTTTTCATTAAACCAACACCTATAACCGCTCTGTCAATTTCCTCTGATTTTTGTGGAGTTATTTTCTTTTCTATCTCTTCATCGCCTCTTTTAATTTTTAAAGTTATCTCCTCTCCTTCTTTTTCATTTATAAAATCGCTTAGTTTTTCTATATCAACAAACTCTTGCTCTTGAATTGAAACTATTACATCTCCGGCTTGAATTTTTGCATCGTGGGCCGGGGTATCTTTTTCAACTGAGTATATTTGGATTTGAGCGCTTTCAACCGTCAATGTTTTAGTATTTTCTTTATCGATAATCTGAGGCAAACCAATCATAAATCCAATAGACAAAAGCACAGCTGTTAATATAACGTTCATAATCACTCCGGCGGATAAAATAGAAATTCGTTTCCAGATTTTTTTATTGCCAAAGCTATCCTTGTCTTCAGCTTCCTCTCCGTTTTCTCCTTTAATTTTTACAAACCCACCCAAAGGAATCCAATTCAAAGAATATAAAGTCCCCGGGACTTCTGCTATATCTTGACCCTTTAAAAACTTTCTCCACTTCCCTTCTTTATCTTTATAGAAACTAAAAGCCCGCGGTGGAAAACCAAGTCCAAATTCAAAAACCTTAACTCCGGCTCGACGAGCCACCACAAAGTGCCCCATCTCATGCACAAAAACTAGAACACTTAAAATTAAAATAAACACAATAACAGTAAACATAAAATTGCAAATTGAAAATTATTAGACCTGTCGCGTAATAAATTGCGTAGCGAAATTTTCAGATTTTAGGCAAATTTCTTTTTAAAATTTTTTGCTTATACCTGCGTATAGGTCAAAAATTTTAAAAAGAAATTTGTCAAAATATGGAAATTGCAGTAGTGAATTATTACGTGATAGGTCTATTGAATTAAATTGTCATTATTTCTTCTTCCTTAGCCTTTCCTATTTCTTCTATTTTTTTATTATACTCTTTGATTTTAAGATCAAGCTCTTCTATTAAGCGATACTTGTCGTCTTCAGTAAGCTCTTTAGCGTTTTCCTGCTCTTTAATTTCATCTTTTACTTTATCTCTTACGATCCGCATTGCGATTCGCGCTTGCTCCATTTTTTCTCCAACCAACTTAACTAACTTTTGCCGATTTTCTTCTGTTAAAAGAGGTAAAGTTATTCTTAAAATCTCTCCATCGTTTTTAACACTGGCTCCTAAATCAGAGCTGGCAATAGCCTTTTCTATTTCCTTAGTCACGCTTTTGTCCCAGGGCTGAACTACTAGAGTTCTTGGCTCCGGAGCGCTAATGTTAGCCAGTTGCGGCAGAGGTGTTCTGGCCTCGTAAGCTTCAACAATAATGTTTTGAAGTAAGGCCGGAGTAGCTCGTCCAGTTCTTATTTTAGTTAATTCATCTTTTAAACGATCTATTTCTTTGTCAAAATTTTCTTTATAGCTGTCTATCATATGTTTAATTTTAAATTAATTATTTACTCGCCGGATAATTAAAAGTCATATAAATAACTCCTGATTTTTCCGGGTCGTGTATCATGAAAGTTGGTAATTTAGTAGAAAAAAGTTTTTTTGTTTCCCAATCACTTCCATTATTAATGGTTTTGTAAAAAGTTGTTCTGGTACTGTAATATAAGATTTGATCGTCTTTTGGGTCAACAGTCGCCGCCCTGATATCAGCTGCACCAGGGGACGTTAAAAGCGGAACAGAAGACCAAATTTCTCCACCATCTTCTGTCTTAAGCAAACCATACTTAGAAACCAAAATCAAGCTATTTTGCTTAGATGGATTAAAAAATAAACCTCGATAGTCGTTGTAACCTTTAAACTGTTTTAAATTCTCAGCAAGCGACACCCAGTTGATTCCGGCGTCTGTTGTTTTAAAGATTCCTTTTTTCTTTGTAGCAGCATAAATTATTCTTGAATCGTACGGATCCATTAAAAATTTAACTATATTGGCGCTAATTTTATTAAAGGGTGTACTCCAAGTCGCTCCGGAGTCAAAGCTTTTATAAATTACACCTCCTGAGGTAGCAGCATAAACTATATTAGTATTATAAAAGTCAATCGCCAAAGCGCTAATAACCGTCTTAGCGTTATCGGCTACAAACAATACACTCCAATTTCTTCCACAGTCAGTGGTCTTCCTAACAGAGTTTTTATGGGTAGCGTAAATTATGCATTTGCTGGTTGAATCAATTTTTATAGAATAAACTTTTCCTTTAGGAAAAGAGCTCATTTTATTCCAACGCACTCCTCCATCGTAAGTATAATATATTCCGTTCCGATCGGTTCCAAGATAAATAGCTTTATTATCTTGCGGGTCAACTTCCACTGTTCCGACGCTAACCCTACCAATACTCCCGGGGCTGCCGCTAATTGAAGGAACAGCTGCAATTTGTTTCCAGCTTACTCCGGCGTCTGCTGTTTTAAAAACACCGGCATCGGGTTTAATTTCCTGTTTTTTACCGCCAAAACCTAACTGACAAGCTTGCCCGGTTAAAACAAGCGGGGCAAGCAAAAGAAAAATAATAATTTTTTTGTTCATAAAACAATGTATTTAAAAATCTAATATTAAGTTTTCTAAAACCAACTGAGGGTTAACATTACTGTTTAAATAAGCTTTTCCTTTATTTATTTTATCGATCAAACTCATTAACATTTTACTTGAATATTTACGACTAAGCAAATTTATTCTTTCTTTGGCAAAAATATTACTGATTTCATCTTTTGCTAAATTTTTTGACAACAATAAATCCCTAAAAACATTAAGCCATCTATCTAAAACAGATTTAGCCAAAACAGATTTTTCTGAAAACTTTTTACCTTTACCTATATTTTTCTCTAAATAATCGAATCTTTCTTTAAGAGATGAATTTAATAAATCCAAAAAATCAAATACCTCTTGCTTATAGTCTTTAATCAATTTTTTATTTTGTAAGCAATTGATAGCAACTCCGGGCTTGCCCTTAGAAAATCGTGAAACCTCTTCAGCTAGTGACGCGTCTATTCCTTTTTCTAAAATATAATTAAAAATCTCTTTATTTTTAACAGGATAAAAATTTATTATCTCTGAACGAGATTGAACAGTCTCCGGAATTAACTCTAAGTTGTCAGTAGTTAAAATAAATAAAGTCTTTTTACTTGGCTCCTCCAAAGTCTTCAGAAGCGAATTATGAGCCCCTAAACTTAAGCTTTCAGCGTTTTTAATTAAAATAATTTTATAGTTTCCTAGAAAAGATGACTTACTAATCTTTTCACTAACTTCTCTGATTTGTTCTATGCTAATATTTTTCTTGCCTTCTTCCAGTTCAATCTCATAAAAATCAGGGTATATCTTACGATCTAAACTTTTACAAAATTCGCAGCTATTACAAAAAGATCCATCCTGTTTTTCACATAATACAGACCTTATAAAATAATCTGCGACTAAACTTTTTCCCAGGTGTTCTGCGCCACTAAAAATATAAGCATGTGCTAATTTTTTATTTACAATACCTTTCTGTAAAATCTTAACTACATTCCGATGACCAACAATCGGCCAAATATTTTCTTTGTTCATGTTTAAATGATAACATTAATCAAAAGATTTGACAAATCAGCCCCTTTGTGTTAGAGTAAGGATAGTAAAAAACTAGTACCCCTTTAATAGATAAAAAGCCGAAACTCTTTTTTTAAAAGCTTCGGCTTTTTGTTTGACAACTTTTTTAAACCCTATATAATAAAATTAGCACTCTAACGCAGAGAGTGCCAATAATAATTTTTAAAAAGCTATATCTATGGATCAACAAAAATTTACTACTAAGGCTCAAGGAGCGTTGGTAGTCGCCCAAAATTTAACAATTGAAAATAACAACAATCAAGTCGATGCCCTGCATCTTTTAAGCGCGCTTTCCAATCAAGAAGGGAGTTCAGTAAAAAGTATCTTAGACAGATTACAAATCGATATTAAAACCTTAAAGTCTGAAATAGATTCTGGCATAAAAGAGATGCCAAAATCAAATGGAAAATCAAATAAAGTCCCGATTTATGCTTCGCGAGAAATTTCTCAAATCATAAACGAGGCCGGAAAAGAAGCTAACCTATTCAAGGACGAATATATAAGCACTGAGCATCTGTTTTTAGCTATTATTAAAGTCCCTTCAAAAGCTAAAAACGTTATGGACAAATTCAATATTAGCTACGACGCTGTTTTAAAAATCTTAGCTGAAGTAAGAGGTGCTATGAGTATTACCGATCCTGATCCGGAATCAAAATTTCAAGCTCTTAAAAAATATACCATTAACTTGACTGAAATGGCTCGTGAAGAAAAACTTGATCCTGTTATCGGGCGTGATAAAGAAATCCGAAGAGTAATGCAAGTTTTATCAAGACGAACCAAAAACAATCCGGTTTTAATCGGGGAAGCCGGAGTTGGAAAAACAGCTATTGCCGAAGGCTTAGCACAAAGAATCGTTGACAAAGATGTTCCGGAGAGCATTAAAGACAAAGACCTAATAAGTCTTGATCTTGGTGCGCTTTTGGCTGGCACAAAATTCAGAGGAGAATTTGAAGAACGGCTAAAAGCGGTTTTAAAAGAAATAAAACAATCTGCTGGAAAAACAATTTTATTTATCGACGAGCTTCACACCGTCATTGGCGCCGGCGCAACTGAAGGAGCGCTTGATGCTTCCAATATGTTAAAACCGGCCTTAGCTCGCGGTGAACTCCGTACTATTGGGGCAACCACTACCAAGGAATATCAAAAACACATTGAACGTGATGCTGCTTTCGAGCGAAGATTTCAGCCGGTTTACGTTAAAGAGCCAACCCAAGAAGAAACAATCGCGATTTTGCGAGGATTAAAAGAAAAATACGAAGTTCACCACGGTGTTCGCATTACCGATCACGCTATTGTGGCAGCGGCGAAACTATCTTATCGCTATATTTCAGACAGATTTTTGCCGGACAAAGCCATTGATTTAATAGACGAAGCCGCCTCGGCGCTAAAAATGCAAATCGACAGCATGCCGGACGACCTTGATAAATTGAAAAGGCAAATCCGAACTCTGGAAATTGAAAAAAGAGCCTTAAAACAAGATAAAGATAAGGAATCCGCTGGGAGACTTAGAAAAATAAACAAGCAACTATCCGAGTTAACAGAGCAAATGTCAGGTCTTGAAATTCAATGGCAAACAGAAAAATCTTTGATCGATAAAATAAGAAAAAACAAAGAAGAAGTGGAAAAAGCCAAATCAGAGGCTGAGATTGAAGAGCGGCGCGGAAACTTGCAGAGAGTAGCTGAAATTCGTTACGATATAATCCCTGAACTGGAAAAAGAAGCTAAAGAATCGCAAGCTGAATTTGCTAAAATTCAAAGTGAAAATCAAATCTTAAAAGAAGAAGTTTCTGAGGAAGATATTGCCTCAGTTGTCGCTCGCTGGACAGGTATCCCAGTATCTAAAATGCTTGAAAGCGAACTGAAAAAATTAACCAAAACCGAAGAAGTACTAAGCCAAAAAATTATCGGCCAAAAAGAAGCCATCAAATCCGTAGCCAACGCCATTAGAAGATCTCGTGCCGGAGTAAGCGAAGAAAATCGTCCGATTGGATCGTTTATTTTTGTCGGACCAACCGGGGTTGGAAAGACCGAACTAGGCAAAGCTTTGGCAGAGTTTATTTTTAACGACGAGCAAGCAATGATCAGAGTTGATATGAGCGAATATATGGAGTCTCACTCCGTAGCTAAAATTATCGGCTCTCCTCCGGGCTATGTTGGCTACGATGAAGGTGGGCAACTAACTGAACTGGTTCGCAAAAAACCATACAGCGTAATACTTTTCGATGAAATAGAAAAAGCTCATCCGGAGATATTTAATATCTTACTCCAAATCTTAGACGACGGTCGTTTAACCGACGCCAAAGGACGGGTGGTTAACTTTAAAAATACCATTATTATAATGACTTCTAACTTGGGCAACCAAATAATTCAGGAGTACTCTATCGGCTTTGAAGAAAATGGCAGTAAAAAAGACAAAGAAATAAAAGACCGAGATGAAATAAAAGAAAAAATAACGCAGATATTAAAAGACAACTTCAAGCTGGAGTTTCTAAACAGAATCGATGAAACCATAATTTTTCATAGCCTAAAAGAATCAGAAATCAGAAAAATAGTTGACTTACAACTTAAAAAAGTATCAAAAAGATTAAAAGACAAAAAAATTAAAATCAAAGTTTCATCTCAAGCAAGAGCACTGGTAGCCAAACTGGGCTACGAGCCGCTCTTCGGCGCCAGACCTCTAAAACGAGTTATCCAAAACAAAATCCTAGACGAAATAGCCATGCAAATAATAGAAGGAAAAGCCAAAGCAGGAGATACCATAAAAATAGAGGCTGAGGGAGATAAATTCAAAATTGAAGTGAAAAAATAAAAGAAAAAAACTGTCCAAACTTTTGGGCAGTTTTTTTCTTGCCTGAAAAATTAAAATTTGCTATCATAATAGTATCAATAAAATATAAAACAATTACTTTATGAATTTTAAAAACATTTTTATTACAATTTTTAGTATTTGCTTAGTACTCTCTCCTGTTTTGCCTGTTTTTGGCGAGGATTTTGATCCTAACTATATTGTTACCGATACAGAGATGAACGACTATACTTCAATGGATTTAGAGGATGTTGAAAGTTTTTTAGAGCAAAAAGGCGGATTTATAAGTAATTATTTTTGTGAAGATATTGAGGGCGCTGTAAGAAAAGCCCCTGAGATAATCTATACTTTATCTCAGGAAAATAAACTTAATCCGAAATTTATGCTTACTTTGCTTCAAAAAGAACAAAGTTTAGTTGAAGATCCAAGTCCGTCCAGCGGACAATTAAACGCCGCTACCGGCTATGGTTGTCCGGATGGAAGTGGCTGTAATTCTCGTTGGAAAGGATTTTTCCGCCAAGTTAACAGCGCTTATCTACAATTTCGTTCATATTTAGACGAAGGTCATTTATACCGCTATAAAACCGGGGAAACCTATGTTTTTAATAACTCCAACAAAAACCAAAAAACTATTGATATTGTAACTCCAAAAAATCAAGCCACAGCTGCGCTCTATAACTACACTCCGCATGTTTACTATGGCAACTATAACTTCTGGAAACTTTGGAATAAATATTTCCCTACACAAAATACATTTTTCCCCGACGGATCACTGCTTCGAGAAAAAGGCCAACCTGGAATCTTTTTAATTCAAAACGGAGAAAAAAGACCGTTTTTATCCAAATCCGCCCTACTTTCTAGATTTTCCTTAAATAAAGTTGTTGATGTAGAGGCTATTGATCTGCAAGCCTACAGCACCGGCAAACCAATCAAATTCCCAAACTACTCCCTACTTCGCACTCCAAAAGAAATAATCTATCTTTTAGTCGGCGATACATTAAGAGAAATAGAATCAGATAAAGTTTTCAGTAAAATCGGATTTAGCAGGGACGAAATAATAGATATAGAGCAAGATGAACTAAACGACTACAACGCTGGTAAGCTAATCACTGAAACCGACATCTATCCAACCGGTGCTCTTTTGCAAGACACTTCAAGCGGAGGAATATACTTTGTGATAGATAATACCAGATACCCGATTTGGCACAAACAAATAATGGAGATAAACTTTCCAAAAAAGAAAATTATTCCAACCCCAAAAGAAGAGCTTGAAAAATACGCTAAAGCCGGGCCTTTAAAATTACGAGAAGGCGAACTTATCAAATCAATTTTAGACCCAAAAGTTTTCGTTATCTCTAACGGACAAAAACGACCAATCGCCTCAGAAGAAACTTTCCTAACCCTTGGCTACAAATGGAGCGACATAATAGACGTAAACGGCCGAGTCCTAGAAATCCACCCCACCGGAGAAGAGCTTAATATAGACACAAAAGAAGGAAAAGTCGTAGTGGCCGGGATGTAGAAAAACAAAAATTATGTTATAATAAAATTGAACTTAAATATTATTTTATGCTAATTTTCTCCGCTATTACTCCTCATCCGCCGATACTTATTCCTAGTATTGGTAAAGACAATTTAAATCAAATTACCAAGACTAAAGAAGCTATGGAAACTCTTGGTGAGGAACTTTATGCTCTTCAGCCCGATACTATTATTATTATTTCACCGCATGGATTAGTACAACAAGATTCTTTTAGTGTGCAAATGAGTGATAAATATTATGGTGATTTTCAGAACTTTGGTGATTTAGACACTAAATTTGAATTTGAACCTGATATTAGCTTTATAAATAAAATAAAAATAAGAGCAGAAAAAAAGAACCTTCCGGTTCAACTGATTGACGAATCTTTTATGGATCATGGGGCTTTGGTGCCTCTTTATTATTTAGCAAAAAATATGCCAAAGGTAAAAATCGTTCCAATTGCTTTTTCTTTTTTAAGCTATCAAGACCACTTTGAATTTGGAAGATACCTTAAAAAAACAATCATCAGAAGCAATAAAAGAATCGCCTTAATCGCCTCTGGAGATTTGTCTCACTGCTTAACCGATGATGCTCCGGCGCCATATTCGCCAAAAGGAGAAATATTTGATAAAAAACTAATCCAAATAATGGAAAAGAAAAACTACGGTGATTTACTAAACTTTGATAAAGAACTAATCGAAGAAGCCAAAGAGTGTGGACTACGGTCTTTTACTGTTTTGTCTGGAGCTTTAAGCGAAATAGAATGCGAACCGCAACTGTTATCATACGAATCACCATTCGGAGTCGGGTATTTAGTAATGAATTTTAAGATGCTATAAAACTCATTTAAATATATAAACATTTAAACAAAAAGTATTGCTTAAAAGCAATACTTTTTATATACTAAGATTAGAATATAGTATTTTATGTCTAGTGATTTAAAAAATTTAATTAAAACCAAAAAATCTGAAACAGAAAAAAAAGATAAGCGTGGACCGCGGACTGCTCATCAGTTTTTAGCTGTGGATATTGCGGAGTCATTTGGAAAAATAAAAAGCCGGAGAGATGTGGCGGTTTTAATGAATATCTGTAAAAAATACCCTGATATATTTGTAAGAAGAGTTTGGGGAATTGTTAAAGAAAAAAATATAGGTAACAAAATGGCTTATTTTTTAGCCATTATTAAAAATATGAATGAAGAGGAGAAGCAAGAAAAATTAAGAAATTTAAAAATAATTTTTATCGGCACCTCTAATTTCGCCGTGCCAGCTCTACAAAAATTAAAAGAAAATAACTTTAATATTATAAGTGTTATCACTCAGCCGGATAAACCGATCGGGCGAAAAAAAATATTAACCCCCCCTCCTATCAAAAACAAAGCTTTAGAATATAATCTTCCTGTTTTACAACCTACGCAAATATCAGAGTTTACAGAAAGAATCAAACAATTAAATCCCGATTTAATTGTTATGGTTTCTTACGGGCAAATAATCCCCAAAGAAATTATAGATATACCAAATTATGGAACACTGAATATTCACCCTTCAATACTTCCAAAATACAGAGGGTCATCACCAATCCAATCAGCTATCTTAAACCAAGACAAGCAAACTGGAGTTACTGTAATGCTAGTTGACGAAAAAATGGACCATGGACCGATTTTAAGTACTAAAAGGGTAAAAACATACAATAGAGACTATTCAACGCTTCACAACGAACTAGCTGAGCTAGGAGCCATCCTATTACTTAAAGTAATATCACAACACATAACAGGACAATTATCCGCTAAAGAACAAAACCATAAAAAAACTACTTTCACCAAGATATTAGAAAGAGATGATGGTAAAATAGATTGGTCAAAAAAAGTAGAAAAAATAGAAGCTCAAATAAGGGCCTACCGTCCTTGGCCGGGAACTTGGTGTTATACAGACAGTAGTAAAAAAATAAAAATAATAAAGGCAACAATAAATGAAACTGAAAGTAAAAATAAAAATTTTGGAAAAATAATCAATTCGCCAGCTAATGGAAAAATGATTGTTTTATGTAAAAAAGGAAGTCTAGTTATAGAAGAACTTCAACTGGAAGGAAAAAATAAAATAACAGGTGAAGAATTTTTAAGGGGAAATAATAATATTATCACGCTTGTTTGAAGATCTTTTTTCCTGTCTCGTAAACGATGATACTTGAAAGACCATAGATACATAAAACTATCCAATCTTGTAAATCAAGCGGGACTGTTTTTAAAGCTTTGTTTAAAAATGGAACATAAATTGCCATTAAAAACATAAATATTCCAAATACAGTGGAGAAAGTTAAAAGCTTGTTAGAGAAAAAATTTATTTGAAAAATACTT
>Ga0257123_1001491_pt1 | contig 14023 bp, 17 predicted proteins | sample SI106_135metaG_FD_190185 | JGI IMG/M metagenome (GOLD analysis project Ga0257123, IMG submission 190185) | Marine microbial communities from Saanich Inlet, British Columbia, Canada - SI106_135 | ecosystem: Environmental > Aquatic > Marine > Inlet | place: Canada: British Columbia | collected...
ATGTCTGTTATCTGTGTAGAAATCTGCGCATCAGTACTGTGTTGAATGATTGTTTTCATAACCTAAATAGGATTATGGTGCGGAAGGAGAGACTCGAAAGCAAGTTGATACCTATGCACAGTTAAAGATGCCTATTATATAAGGGTTTTCACTTTTTGAATATCTATATTTAAGGCTGTTTATTGTCAATGTAGTTAAATTGTAGTTAAACTTTTTCTTGCTAATTTTCATTTAATTTAAGCAGCTTTTTGTTCGTACAAATATTTCTGAAACTCAATAAATAATGAACTGATATTTTTCACATCACCCAAAATCTCTTTAGCATCTTCCAAAGATTGATATTTATTGGTTAATAAAATTGGCAATTTTTCTTGATCGAGCTCACCCACGCCTGTTTTAATATATTGCTTTAAAACAAATTCAATAAATTCTTGTTGTTTATCATCAAGCAATGCAAAAATACTAGATTTTGCCATCGCCACCCTGTCTTCTCTAGTAATTGGTTTTATATCACTATTAAATACATATTCAAGTACATCAAATAAATCACTCTTTTCGGCATTAATCAGCTTTTGCAATGTGGTTAATTCCTCTTTGCCAAAGCCAGCGTCATCAAGTTTTTCAAGCAAGGTTTTTCTAGTAGTTGGATTACTCCAAAGCTTTCGCAACTCTGCTTCATTCTTAAAAAAGTTAGGCAATTCACCAAACAAATTATTTAAAAACTCCTCCGCAGAAATAGGCTTGCCATCAGCATTCCAAAACGAGGTTGAGATCATGTGCTGTATTTCTAGCTCTTTGCCATTCTTAAGTTTTATCTTAATTTTTTGTTGCTTAGGTTTTGGATCATAATCTGTGTCCTTTTCCCTTACTTCTGAATCATCCTCTGGCTCAGGAGGGTTGTAAATATTACCCTCTTCTTTAACAGGCTCGCCATCCCACTCAGGATCAGAAAATCGCTGATAAGCATCAACAAAATCATAAATAGTAAAAAATTCTTTGCCTTCAAATAACCGTGTACCGCGCCCAACAATTTGCTTAAATTCGATTATTTGATTCACAGGGCGCATCAGCACAATATTACGAATATTTCTCGCATCCACACCTGTTGAAAGCTTTTGCGATGTGGTTAAAACTGTTGGAATTAGCTTTTCATTGTCTTGAAACTGTTCCAAGAATGTTTCACCAATAGCGCCATCATTAGCCGTTACCCTTACGCAATAATTTGCATCTGTATTGTTTTTATATTGGTTAACCAAATCTCGCACCATGGCAGCGTGGGCTTGCGTTCTACAGAAAATAATGGCTTTATCATTTTCATTCGCATCATCCATAAAAATCTTAACGCGTTCAGCCTCTCTGGCTTTTATTTCAATATCTATATTAAAGTCTTTCTCTTCGTAAATCTTACCTTGCTCAATTTCACCCTCAACAACAGCATCATCATCGGTGTAAATATAATCATCCAAAGTAGTTTGAATACGCTTAACTTTAAACGGTGTTAAAAAGCCATCATTAATACCATCTTTTAAAGAATACACATAAATCGGCTCACCAAAATAAGCATAGGTATCTACGTTATCTTTGCGCTTTGGTGTGGCAGTTAAGCCCAGTTGCACCGCAGGAGAGAAATAATCCAATATCGCTCGCCAATTACCCTCATCATTCGCACCACCTCGATGACACTCATCAATGATAATAAAATCAAAATAGTCTGTTGGATATTGTCCAAAATTTGGCTCTGGCTCACCGGCTTCATCCGTACCAGACATAAATGATTGAAATATCGTAAAAAAGATACTGCCATTAGTAGGCACTTTGCCTTTTTTCTTAATCTCTGAGGGTTTAATGCGCACCATCGCATCATCATCAAATGCTGAAAATGAGTTAAATGCTTGATTGGCCAAAATATTTCTATCCGCCAAAAACAATATTCTTGGTCGTCTTTTTCCGTCGCGGTTAAGGTTCCAGCGCGTATGAAACAACTTCCACGCTATTTGAAAAGCAATCGCCGTTTTGCCTGTACCTGTGGCAAGCGTAAGTAATATTCTATCTTTATTTTGAGCAATGGCTTCAAGTGCCTTATTAATTGCTATTTCTTGATAATAACGCGGTTGCCATGTACCTGATTTATCCTCAAAAGGGATGGCGGAAAATTCTTCACGCCAATGATTCTGATCAGAGAAAGTTTTATCCCATAATTCATCAGGACTCAGAAAATCCTCTACCAAGCTTTCCGCACCTGTTTTAAGGCAAATGCTATAAATGGCTTTGCCGTTGGTAGCGTAAGTGGTTTCAAGATTAAGTTTTTGAGCATACTGTTTGGCTTGTGCCACGCCCTCACTCACATTCAAATCGCTACTCTTCGCCTCTACAACAGCCAATTTGATGCCTTTATACATCAAAATATAATCAGCAATCAACGGCTTAGAACGCCCACCGCCTACTTGTATACGTCCATCGGTAATTTTACAAACATCGCGCTCACGCAATATTTTAGAACCCTCAACCACGCCCCAGCCACAAGCGACTAGCTTAGGGTCTATTAGTTCGGCTCTGGTTTCTGCTTCATTCATCTATTCAAATTTATATTTATATTTTGTCTGGAGATCTTTGTAATACGAATAATGGATTACTTTTTCATGATGCATCCTACCAACAACAACTCCACTAGATACTCCAATTTTATTTGAAAAATCAATAACCGCTTGCTTACTCTTAAGACCTGTCATTTCGTTCATATACTTTGCAGGAATCAACACTTCAGAGGCGAACTTATCTGCTTCATCCTCTAAATCATTATGATTACAAAAACCTTTACCCCCCTCTAAGAAAAGTTTCTTTTTATTATGCTTAAGTATGTGCCCTAATTCATGAAAAAACGAAAACCATAAGCTGCCATCATTTTTACCTCGCGCACTCAACATAAGTAGCGCCTTATCTGATGAAAGCCATTTAGTTGCACCACCCATTGGGCATTTGTTTGGCGTTTGAACTAATACCACAGCAACACCGCAATTGGCGCACAAGGCTGTTAATTTTGGCAAGAAGCCACTTGGGTTTTTTATTAAAGTTAAAGCTCTCAATTTACCCAAAGAAGTTTTTAACTTGACTTTATCAAATGAATTGCAGAATATAGCATTTGCCTCAATCTCCCCCTTTCTTAACCATGTTTGAATAGCGACTTTATCCATATTGCATTTATCATAAGCTTTAAATGCTACTTTATAATCTAATTCTTGTTTATGCCAAGCATCTACAGAAGCCACACCATAAAACTTAAGGCTTTCAATAATTTGTAAACCTTTGTCTGAATATTTTTCAATCCAATTGAATTTAATCATATCTTGCAAAGGGATCTGCTTAAGCCATTCACTATTCTTACTCAATGCTTCTGCTTCTTTTTTCTTTGCTAAAGCTTCGCGATATGCATTTTCTAAATTCATCCAAAATCTAGCAGGAATGCTTAATACTTTTTCTAATCTTAAGGCTGTATCTTCAGTGATACTCGCCTGCCCTGTAATAAGTTTATGAATGTGCTTATCAGAATAATCCATATATTTGGCAAACGTTGTTTGTGATAAGTTTTTATCTTGAATCGCCTCAAAAATACTTTCTCCAGGTGCAACAAGGTGCAACCAATCTGGTTCAAATTTATAATTATTCTCGCTCATTAGTGATAATCCTCTATGCTTGTTATTTTAATCCCTGTTACATTATCCCAATCTATTGCTCCATCCTTTGTTTTAGGAGTTGGCTTTTGTGATTCAAAAACAAGTCTTAACTTGCCTTGTATAGTTATTGCAAATTTCCCAATCTTATTACCACTCAACGGATGAGGGCTATCAAAATAAAAATCACCTAATTTATCTGCAGCCCTTAACTGAGCCAACCTCTTAAACAGACATTTGGCATAATTTGCGCCGTATCCCTTAATAGCCTTCGCTTCTTTTTCGCAGTTATTCTTAAGCTTCTTTGTGTGAAAATCAATATCCAAAATATAAAAAACATTACCAAATTGGTAGTAAATTATATCAAAATAATTAGATAAGTGCAAATAAATAAAGTATTTAAATCCAATCTGTAATGTGTTTTGTTGAAAATGGCGTTTGTCTTTCACCATACAAAGATTCATATTCAATTTCAACAGATACACTCCTAAGGGCATCTATATCAGTATCAGCTATAGCATCATAAAAAACAAGTTTTAGAAAAACAATCTCCTTGTCTTTTGCAAGGGTTGCCAGCCCAGTTTCGTCAATAATATGGTAATAATGTGGAATGCCAAAACTAGCACGACTATCTTCTAACACTTTATGAATAACAGAACTAATATGACTTTTACCTTCCGCTGGGATTCCATTAATAAATATTGTTAATTTCCTCAAAATAGCTGTACCAAGCCCATCATTTTTCATTGTTATTAATATTTCTCCATCTTTTGTTGTGTCAACATGCAATCCCACTAAAGGCTTTATTGAAATTTTATTATGCTTGATAATTGCATTAGATTGAAAAATTACAAACCCAATTGCCGCCAATGAAATAACAATGGAACTAATTTCAAATATGGTCATTATGATAACTCTCCATCAAAGGCTTTTTGTAAGATTGATTTTTTAAGCTCTTCTAAAGATTCTAACGCTTGTTGATACTTAAATTCAAGAGATTGGGTTTGTTTTTGCAGATTTTCCAAAATTAAAGAAATTCTATTTTGCTCACTCATCGGTGGAATGGGTATAGGCATCATCTTCAAATCTTTAATAGATAGATTGGGCTGCATCAATGTATTTACATTGGATAAAACATAATCTGATACTATTTTGGATTGAAAAAAGTAATGTAAGATAGGAATAAGCATTAATGACTCATCAACTTTAATTCCTGCAACACGTTGGTTTAATAGTGCTCCGTCGTAACTTTCAGGCACTTTGGCAATTTTTAATCCTCCAGATATAATTGTTCTTGTTAGTGCTAAAACCATATCACCTTGAGATATTGTTACTGCTTGATGCTTCTTTGAATACTCTTTTGGTAAATAATTATCATCTTCCTCTACAAATTTACCAACTCCAACATTTGTAATTTTGATCGATTTAATACTATTTGATGTGGAAAAATCCCCACTTTTAAAAGCATAACCATTTACAACCTTGGCTACATCAATCAGCACTCCATCAACCCAGCCATTGCCTTTTTGGCTAAAAATTTCATTAAGTTTGCTTTGGAATAGCTGTTTGGCATTTTCAAGATTCTTGGCGGTATTTGCCTTGGCTTTATCAATCACTTCAAACGCTTGATCTAATTTAGCAACGATTTGTTTTTGTTCTTTTAGGGGTGGGACTGGAATTGGTATCTTTTTTGTCTGTCCTTGATTCAACTTGGGCACAGTTAATCCAGTCACAAATGATAGTAAGTTTTGATGATTTAGATTGTAAACCAACCACTGATCATCAAGCACATCCCTGTATGGCTTAAGTACATGAGCATGATTATTTACCCACGTTTTTCCTGTAATAATGAAAGCACTTTGGTCGCCACTATTCCATTTTGCACCATCCTCTCCAAGTAAGATCAATTGTTCATCAAATATATAGCCATCTACATAATCAACTATTCCAGTAGCGCCGTAATATGGGAACTCACCTGGATTTCTATCTCTTTTGGTTATTGGCTTTCTCTTAGTGTCTAGTATTTCTACTAAATCACCCAACTGTCTTACCTCCCACATGCCACTCATTTTTCAATCACTTTTTTAATGGCTTCCAACTCTTTTAAATCAATGGCTTGCGCCTCGTCTGTTTTTCTCTTTTGGTTAAAAAGTGCGTAAGTGTCACTAACCTGTTGTTGCATTTGGGCTTTACTAATCTCTCCTTTAGTGGTGAGTATTTTTTGGTCGTTAAACTCAAGCATTCGATCGACATTTTCTTGCCAAAAATTTAGAGTGATGTCTTGTCGGTTTTTAACTCTTAATTCTGCTGTTTCTAAAAAGATAACGACTAACCGATTAAGACTGTCTATTTCAGATTCAGTTAAGTAGTTTTTGGCAATAAAAATATCTTGCTTGCGCACGATAGAGCCTTGCCAAGAAGTTAGCGCCATATTAGGCTTGTCTTTATTGGCTCGGCTTACTATTAATTCTGCGGCTGTTTTATGAGTTACAGCGTACAGCAGTTTATTTTGAGTTTCGGCAAAAAACATTTGCGTGGCTTTATCGGTTTTGTCGTAATCACTACTGAGGCTGAGTAAATCCCTTACTTTTTGATAGAAGCGTTTTTCAGAAGCGCGTACATAGCGGATTCTTTTTAGTAATTCATCAAAATAATCAGGTCTGCCATCGGGGTTTTTAAGGCGCTCATCATCCATCAAGAAACCTTTAACCATGTACTCTTTTAGATTATTGGTTGCCCAAATTCTAAACTGCATTCCTCTTTTGCTTCTTACTCTGTAGCCAATGGCTAGAATCATATCTAGGGAATAAAAAGTAACCCTATAATTTTTGTTATCTGAGGCAGTTGTCAAGTAATCCTTGACAACTGAATTTTGCTCTAACTCATTGTCTTTTAATATATTTTCAATATGTAGGCTGATGTTTTGTTTAGAGGTGTCAAAAAGTTCTGCCAGCTGAGATTGATTCATCCAAGCATTGCCATCTTTACCGTAAAGCGCAACTGAGGCTTTGCCATCAGCCGTGTTATAAATAATGATGTCTTGTTGCTCGTTCATACTAGCTCTTTAATACTCGCTAAGATGTTTTTGGTTTCAACATCAAGTAGCTCCATTTCAGCTAGGATTTCTTGTGGAGATCTTAAAGGTGCTTCTTCTGGGGTGTTAGGGTTTTTGACAGATAAATCAAAGGTAGTTTGATCAATATCTTTAATATTAACAGTCCAAGAATTTTCACTCTCGGCTTTGGTTTTTTGCAAGGTTACAAAATCTGCCAAATCTTTTTCGTTTAGTGGATTAGTTTTGCCGAGGTTTCTATCAAGATTAAGCTGATAAAACCAAGTTTTTTTGGTTGTCACGCCTTTGTCAAAAAATAGCACAATGGTTTTTACCCCTGCACCTGTAAATGTGCCACCTGGCAAATCTAACACCGTGTGCAAGTTGCAAGTGCTTAACAGCTCTTTGCGTAGCGCAACAGAGGCGTTATCCGTATTACTAAGAAAAGTGTTTTTAATCACAATACCTGCTTTGCCACCGACTTTAAGAATTTTGATAAAGTGCTGTAAAAATAGGAATGCGGTTTCACCCGTTTTAATCGGGAAATTTTGCTGTACTTCGGCTCGCTCTTTGCCACCAAAAGGCGGGTTTGCTAGGGTGATATCAAAGCGGTCTTTTTCTTGAATATCCGTTAGGGTTTCTGCCAGTGTATTGGTATGAATAATATTGGGCGCTTCTACACCATGCAAAATCATATTCATAATGCCGATAATATAGGCGAGGGATTTTTTCTCTTTGCCGTAGAAAGTACTCTTTTGTAGAATGGTGGTCTCTTCGGTAGAAAGATTGGGCTGATTAAGATAATCAAACGCTTCAACCAAAAACCCTGCCGAGCCAACTGCGCCATCGTAAATACTCTGCCCGATTTTGGGTGCGACTACTTTTACAATGGTTTTAATCAAGGCTCTAGGTGTGTAATATTCGCCACCGTTGCGCCCAGCATTACCCATATTTTTAATCTTGCTTTCATATAGGTGGCTCATTTCGTGTTTTTCTTTGTGCGTTCTAAAGCGCAACTGATCAATTAGTGTGACGACTTCACGCAAGTTGTAGCCACTTTGAATACGGTTTTTAAGCTCTGAGAAAATTTCACCAATTTTGTATTCTATGGTGTTGGCGCTGGTAGCATCAACTTTAAATTTTTTGAGATAGAGAAACAACTCATTATTGACAAAATCTAGTAGATCATCGCCCGTTAAAGCGTTGTAATCAATCTCGTTATTTTCAAGCTTTGGCGCCGCCCAAGTTGTCCATTGGAATTTGCTTTCAATAATAGGTGTGTAATCTTTGCCAACAAGCTCAGCAGCGGTTTGTTTATCTTGCTCTAAATCGTCTAAATATTTTAAAAACAACACCCATGAGGTTTGCTCTACGTAGTCTAGTTCACTGCCACAACCTGCATCTTTGTGCAGAATATCGTCTATATTTTTAAAAGTTTGTTCAAACATATTTTTTCCTTTTACAATTTTCCTTGTTCTTTTAAGCTAATAAAACCATCTTTGCTAAAAATGATATGATCCATCAAATCAATACCCAAGATCTTAGCGCCCTCTTTAAGACGATTAGTAATATTAATATCTTCCTTGCTGGCTTCAAGATTGCCACTTGGATGGTTGTGTGCAATAATAATGCTAGCTGCTCTATCAGTTAGTGCGTCGGCAAATACCTCACGCGGATGTACTAAAGAGCTGTTTAGTGTGCCAATAAACACTACGCGTTTTTCAATAATATGATTAGCGCCATCTAGCGTGATAACAATAAAGTATTCTTGTTGTTTGTTTTTAAAATCTCTTAGCTCATCAAAAATTTGCTCAGGTGACGTGATTTTGGTATTTTGCTTAATTAAGTATCTTCGACTAAGTTCAATCGCTGAAATAATTTTGCTGGCTTTAGCCTTGCCTAATCCGCTAATTTTTAAGAGGCTATCAAGGGTGATATTGTCAAAATCATTTTCAAAATTTTTAACGATTTCACGAGAGAGCTGGAGTACGTCTTTATCTTTACTGCCAGAGCCCATTAGTATTGCCATTAACTCATAATCTTTTAGCGCTGAAGCGCCTTTAGCTTTAAGCTTTTCTCTGGGTTTGTCAACAGCAATTAATTCGTTAATTTTTTTCATAATGAGCTATTCAAATTTAAGCTCTAAATATACCCTATTTATCAAAAATCCAAACAATCAATCTAATGCAAATTACGACTGTACACCTTTCTTCTTCTGCTCTTTTTTCTTGTCTTTAAATATTTTGGTTCTAAACAACTTAGAATGTCTAACCGCGTGTTTTAGTTTGTTATTTACCTTATGCTTCATAAATCTTTTTCAATTTTATGGTTATTTTTACAATTGTTCAACTCTGCTCAGAAATAAATCTACACTCCATAAATCTAGTGATTTAACTTCTTCTGGCTTGATAAACCTCTCAACATCAGACTTTGCCTTACTCCAATCAAGATTTTCAATTTTATTAGATAATTCTGTTTTTACAAACTCTTTGTCAAAATTTGGGATGTTTTTTCCTTTATATGGCCCCATTTGAAATAGCGCATGTTGCAATAGGTCATAATTAATGGCGTGGTTGTTTTTAACGTACCAAAGAAAATCATACCAATCTCTGCCTTTTACAAAGTCTCTGCAAAGTAATGCGTGCATTTTGCCTGCAAATAGTGTTTCAATCGTGCCAATGCTGATTTTGTGCAAGATTGGAAAATCCAGAATCTTGTCAGTATAAATTGCACCTTCTGGTGGGTTGGCATCAATCTCTAGTTTGATAACTACTTTTTCCAATGATGGAAAACTAAGCTGCCATTTTTCTGAATCTTTTTTAAGCTCTCGTTTTTTAACAAAAGTATTATCTTTGGCTTTTTTGATTTTCATATCCAATCCATACTGCTTAAGCACGTTCAGTACATCAGACATATAATTATCAAAATTAAAATTTTCATCAGGGATGTTTAAAGTGAAATCCAAGTCTTCTGAAAATCGTTCCAGTCCATAAATAATCCTTAGCGCTGTGCCACCACAAAAATGCACATGATCAAAAAACTTAGTGGTTGATAACGCATATAAAATAATCTCTTGAGTAATCTCCTTTACAGCGTTAGCTTCATCATCTTGAGTTTTGATGCTGTATCGACTTAGCCTTTGTTCAATTAAATTATTCATAAATGATCCTTTATACTTTTTAGAATGACTTGCAATCGATAGCTTTTATAAATTTTTAACATGTTGTTAATTTCATTAATATTCACAAACTCTTTGTAACTAATAAACTCATTCCAATCAAAGCGTAGGTCTTCAACCATATCAGTAACTGAATTATAAGCCTTACCTTTTAAGACAATAAAATCCATCAGTGCCTTTAATGGCGTTGCAATTAAATAAGCATCATTATCTTTTTTAAGTTGATAAAAACCAAAATTAAAATAACCCACTTTTAGATGTGAGAATGAAAACAAACCAATTGGCGTTTGCTTGCTAGAGGTTTTTTGAGTGGTTACTGAAGTGGTTGTATAAACAGCCTCAGGAATTAAACCATAAAAAGACAAGGCAGATTCTAAGCTAACATAAGACGGTGTAACAATATAATTTGCCACTGAAAATGCATTGTAGGCACTATCTTTTAAATCTGCGGCACGCAAGTACAATCCATTTTTTACTCTAATCAGCCTTCCGTTTTGACATGCACGCTTAATAAAAGAACGCTTAGCATCACTGGATTTACCCACTAAAACAGTATCAATAACCGATAATGGCAAAATATTAGAAAGCGTTTTATTGTTAATTTTATTAAGTAGATTCATTTTTATATGTATTAAATATGTCAAATAATGACACTTTTTATATATATTAGAATAACACAAACAAAAAACAATTGCAACTTAGTTGCCTTAATATCATCCTTCTATGTAAGGTTCAAAATACATAAAATCATACTTACCTGCAAGGACTGAAACTAAATGCTCCACTCAATATAATTTCTATTCAGTGAATATTGATAATCCTCGCCCAAACAACTTGCATTAATATGGGTTGTCACCTCTCCATAACCATCCATTACACCTTGGGCAGAATGTATATGTCCGCATATATGTAATTTTGGATTTATATGCTCAATACGCTCAGCCAGACTTTTATCACCAAGATGCTCTTTTGTTGAATTAGTTGATACTGGATACTTTATTTTGTCTAAATATCCATATGCTGGTCCATGAGTGATAAGCACATCAACATCATTTGGAATTTTTGACCATTTTTTCTCTGACTCTTCTTGTGACTTTAATGCAAATGCCCAGCCACAAAATTCTGGTGTCCAGGGCGAGCCATAGAATTTAATGCCATTAATAACAACCTCGGAATCTTGAAGATAAGTAATAGAATTATCACCAAAATCACTAAGAAGCCTTAATGCGTTTTCTGGATCATATTCAAACATACGATCGTGATTACCCGCTATAACAATCTTATATTGATAATCTTGTGCAGCTAACCAATTGGCAAAATCTGCTATATCGCCAACAATATGCCCAGAATTCATAAAATCACCTGAATGAATTAGAATATCACCACCAGGTAAATTCAAATCTCTATGGCACATATGCGTGTCACTTATACAGGTTAATTTCATTGGTAGTTAATATAAGATTTTGTAGATTTTAATATTAATTCTGGATTTTTCATCATGATATTAAGCAACGTCAAGGCTGGTCCTCGAGGAGATCTTTCACCCAGCTCCCAATAATTCAAAGTACGAATACTAACGCCAAGAGCAGAGGCTAATTCATTTTTACTAATATCTGCATTAATACGAATATTTTTTATATCAATAGAACTAACCTTATAAATAGTGGTTTTAAACTTTTTGCCTTTGGCAATAATAGCTGCCTCATTCAATCCTTGTTTGATACTGTTAAATACATTTTTATTCATTTACATATCTTACTATTTTTAAACTTTACAAAGAAGTATTTATTTTTTAAATCACGCCACTAAGCCGCCCTGATGGATTGCCCCATTCACCAAGAAACCTTACCCTTCTAAGCTGATTAATAAATTATTGGATACACTCTCATTTTCGAGAGTAATTGTGCAGATATATTTGAAAATACCATGGTCAAAATTAAGTAAATTTTTTAGATTGAGTTATAAACTTCTAGATATTTTTCTTTGTCAATTTTGCCATTTTTCAGCATTGTTTCTATTGCTCTTGGATCTATTTCTTTATTCCCATGCTTTACCAGGATAAAAAAATCAGGATCGTTATCATGGCGCTTCATAACTATGTGACTGGTGCCGCCTTTGGATTTGTATTGCTTAAAGCCTAATTTCTCAAAAATTTTTAAGGCTTTATTTGGTTTGACCGGTACTATTCTATGCGAAAGACCTTTCTTTGCTTTCACCATAATTTCCTAAAGGGATATCTAAATTAATTTTTCTGTAAGTTTTATCTTTTTTAGCTTTAGGAATGACAATACTCTTTTTAAAACCGTAAGACTCTATTTTGTTAAATAAAGCACTTCGGCTTTGTTTTCCATATTCATCAACGTAGAGACTAATAGTCTTTTTAAGACTTCTTAAAGCTTCAGGCTTGGTATCACCCACGCCATAAGCGTCAAAAACATCAGCATAAGCAGCATACCCACCATCCTGATCTTTAACGAACTCCACTTTAATATCGATTTGTAAATTTCCTTTCATACTGATAATTGTATCACTTTAGCGTGCTAAATTCCACTTTTATTGTCAGTCCCTACTTACCAGGTCATCATATAATTGTGTAAATATGTAATACTAAAGTTCAACTTTAAAATTACATATTTTTCAAACCACTCTAAATTTTTCAAATGAATTACTCTTTGTATCAGGATGCATAGAGTTTTTAAGCTGGCTGATAAATTGATAAACTTCATACTTGGAGCGCAACTCCAGTAGTGTTAGCACATAAGCCTGGGCTTTGTATTTAACAATAGCCATCCAATCTGCATAATGAATGGTTATCTTTCTGGTGGATTTTTCTATTTTTTCTTCCAAAACTTCTTTGTCTGATTTCTGTTCAATACCAAATAACTTCTTAAGACCTTTAGACCAAACCAATTGACGCTTACCTTTAAATGCTTCGGCGTATTCTCTAAATAATGCACCTGCTTGCATATCTCCTTGCTCATAATCAACTAGTAATTGAAATGGTGATCTGGATGCGCCCTTCTTACCCTTCTTAACATGGGCTTTAGCAATCTCGTAATCCATGCCCCATTTGCTAACATAGTCAGCAGCAAAATCACCACCACGAACATCAACACCATTAGCAATACTTGGACATTCTAGTCCTGCATCAATACAAGCTTTTGACCATGCTTCATAAAGCTGCTTGCGTAATTTATAAATAGAGAGCCCGCGCTCAATAAACCATAGCTCATGTAGGTGAGGATGCCAGCCATTAACGTCAGAGTGAGTAGTCTCAAGCGCTCTAATCGTACCTTTGATACCATACTCTTTGCGCATTCTTTTATAAGCTGCTCGCTCTTTGAATAATCGACTAGCCAACGACTGCTTGCGTAATAATTCTTTAAGATTATCGGTTCTGCTATGTGGAAAGGTAAGTGTAACAAGTAACGATTCCCATCCCATTCTGTGAGCTTGGCTGATACCTTTAGAAACTTCTAGTCGCCTTCTTTCTGAAATTTTAGAAGAGCAAACAGGACAAGTCCAAACAGAACCACAAGACTGCAAGCCAGAGTAATGTGCTTTACCAGTCTTATCATGCACCGAAGCCTCCACTTTACCCGAAGTAGGAACTTTGCCACATTTGCAAACTCGTTGATCATGCATGATAGATCCAGCAATATCACGCAGTTTAAAATTACTAATACGGTTGTCTTGAGATATATCTGTTAAACCGTCAATAGAGTTTTTAAAAGCACCGACAATAAAACTATCATTATTGATAGTTTTTCTATAATAAGCCTCCGACGTTTTCGCCTTATTACCAAGCATGATATTGAGCCCTTATACAATCGCGCAAACTCAATGTACGCTTGAGATTAAACATATTAATAGCCATATACAACTCTTGGACTATGTCCTGTTTGTGAAGCCAAAAAGCCAAGCTTTTGTTTGGCTTTTCACAAACAGGTAGACATAGAGCCATAGTATCTGTTGTATCCATAACAACAAAATCTATTGGCTTATCGTTTATATCCATGCATTGGAATACGTCGTTTGTTTTAATGTCCATCAGAATTCGCCTATGCGCTTAGAGGGGTCAATATACCAACGACCTAATTTTGAATTAATCCTCCAATCAAATAT
>Ga0257123_1001504_pt1 | contig 13976 bp, 10 predicted proteins | sample SI106_135metaG_FD_190185 | JGI IMG/M metagenome (GOLD analysis project Ga0257123, IMG submission 190185) | Marine microbial communities from Saanich Inlet, British Columbia, Canada - SI106_135 | ecosystem: Environmental > Aquatic > Marine > Inlet | place: Canada: British Columbia | collected...
CCCGACGCGGTACAGCTGGCCAGCTACGCCCAGTGGCTCGAATTCGACCACAAAAAGGGTTGGGGCACGGATGAATTCGAGGACAATGTCGCAGACGACCATAAGTTCCCAAAACATTGGGAGGATCAGGATCTGCGCTATGAAGCCCGCGAGATTCTGGAAGCCAATTTCGAGTTGATGGACTGGGCCAAGGATCAGCGCAAGACCCTCATGCTGGCCGGCTACAAGGTCGATGACGTGGTCATGAATAAACCCAGCATGAGTGATGGCCTGAACTTCAAGATCAAGCTGCGCAATGCCGTGCTGGGCCACAACGCACCATCGGGCTTCATTCACGAACGCATGATATTCTTCCAAGTCACGGTCAAGGACGGCCAGGGCAATACGGTCTTCAAATCCGGCGACCGGGACCCCAACGGCGATCTGCGGGAACGCTATTCCCGCTATGTCCGTAATGGCGAAATGAAATATGACAAGCAATTGTTCAATTTGATGAGCCATTTCATGGCCCGCACGTTCTGGGGCGGCGAGCGCACGCAGCTGCGGGCGGTGCCTTTCTCGGCAGCCGTCAGACCGTTTATCCGACCGCCGACCAACCCGACGGCGATCCACATGCGTCCGGAAAGCGCCCGTTCAAAGAAGAACAGTATCGAACCGGGCGGCCACCGTTGGGCCGAGTACCATGTCGATCCAAGCCTGCTGAAGGCGGGCGAGACCTACACGGTGCATATGAAGCTGATCGCTCAGCAGATGCCGGCGTATTTCATTCACGTCTCCTCCGGCCCCGGTTTCGACTACGGCTTCTCCCTGCGTGAATTGGCGAAGCGCGTCGTCGATCTAAGCATAAACCTGTGGGAAACCACGGAAACCGTAACAATCGCGAATTAGGGTGGCCGACATGCTGAGAAAATCAATCATCATCGCCGCCTTTACCCTGATCGGTTTTGCCGGTTATGCCGCGGCCCCTTCGAATACGGCCCTGGCCGGCGACAAGAACGCAACGTATAGCGGCGACGACAATAGCCCCTCCCGCTTCTCGGATGTTCCGCCCGGCTTCAAGGGGCAGGACCAGCAGCCGGCCCGGCCAGTTCCCCTTATCGAATTCTGGCAGCCTTATGTGCATGAGGGGCCATATGAGTATGAATTCGAATTGCCCACCGGCATGGTCGTCTCGCCGGGGCTGGTGCTGTTCGGCAGTATCAACACCGGTTTGGAGATCACCGACAACGGTGTGACCGAAACCGCATCCACCTGGGTGACCACGGCCAATCTTTTCCTCAACATGACCCTCAGCGGGACCGAGCGGATCCTGCTCGGCATGGCGCCGCTAACACAGGAAAACGGCGCCAAGAGCCGCTACCTGATCGATCCGGGCAGAGGCTGGAAAAGCGAAGCCAACGCGCGTCTGTCCACCGCCTTCTTTGAAGGCGAGATTTCGGAAATGTTCCCTAATCTGGACATGGACGGCCGGCTGCCGCTAGATTTTGAGATCGCGGTGGGGCGCCAACGGGTGGTTTCCCAAGGCGGCATGCTGATCAACGATAGTCTCGATTCCGTCGCCCTGACCCGCAGCACCATACCCTTCACGGGCTCCAATTTCGCCCGGATAACAGGGCTGATGGCTTGGAACAACGTACAGCGCAGCAACAATATCGATGATGATGAGGGTGAATTATATGCCATCTTCTCCGCCGTCGAGGCGCATCATGCGACAATTGAGCTGGACATGACATATATCGACAGCACCCGTGCCATCGGTGACCAGTTCAATATCGGCGGCGGCTTCATTCGTCCCTTCATTATCGCGGAACATGATGTGGATACGACGATCCGGCTGGCTCATTCCCATACGCCGGGCCAAAGCACGGCGCAGGCGACCGATGGAACTTTGCTCTACACCTCTTTCTCCTGGGCTCCAAAACGCACCGATAATATTATGTATCTGAACCTGTTCGGGGCAGCCAACGACTATGCGCCGGCTGCGCGCTCGGCTGGTGGGCCGCTGGGTATCATGGGGCTGTTGTTTTCCGGTAATGGCCTGGCCGGTGCGGCGATCCCGAACAGGGCCAGTGATGCCTTTGGCGGCACTATCGGCTATCAGATGTTTTTCTCGCCAGCCTTGCGGCGCAACTTGATCTTAGAAATTGGCGGCAAGGTCGATGACAACACCGGCGGTACCGACCGTTTCGGCGTGGCGGTGCGTTATTCCCAGGCCGTTGGCCGGCATGTCTTTTTCGAGCTTGGCGGTTTCGCGGTATCACAGGAATCCATTGATGAGGCCTTCGGTGTGCGCACCAAGATAAACGTCGCCTTCTAGGACGAAATTGGGCAGCACCGTGATTGGCGGTCTTTGCCGAACGGTGTGTGGCGGAAATTGCCGACAAACGCGGCATTGCGTCTTACCGTCCAATTGGGCACACTGTCCATAAGCCATCATGGCAATAATATCAAATGCTGGTATAAGGGGGGCCGTGGTGCTCAAATCCATCAAACGCACAGCTTTGCTGGCAATTTTGCCGTTGATGACGGCGCTTGTAATTTTCACTGGGACACAACGGGCAAATGCGGAACCCTATGTGCAAGGTCCGACCTTCTGCGAGGAATGTCACAAGGAAGAGACCAAGATCTGGGCCACGACCAAGCATTTCGAGACCTACCGCACGGTGCACAAATCCAATTACGCGAAAAAGATCGCCAAAGCGGTGGGCGGCAAGAAGAATATGAAGCGCAACAAGAATTGCAGCGTTTGCCACTATTCGAAAGAACAGAAAAAGCCGACAGGCAAATCGAAGATAAAGTACGGCCCGTCCTGCGAGGACTGCCATGGTGCCTCATCCGAATGGGAGACGGTCCACGCCGATTATGGTGGCAAGAATGTTAAGCGGAAGGACGAGACGCCGGCGCATAAGGCCAAGCGGGTTGCCGATTCCACCACCGCCGGCCTGATCTGGGCCAGGATGACTTATGACATCGCGGTCAATTGCATGAAGTGCCACGGCCTCGCCCGCACGGAAATCAGCGGCAAGGCCTTTGGCAAAATGTTGAAGGCGGGACATCCGATCAACCAGTCTTTCGAAATCGTCATGTTCTCCCAGGGCAAGATGCGCCATTGGCTCGAGCCGCGCTCACCTGCCCAACTGGCGAAACTGTTTGTCGCCGGCCAGGCAGCGAAGCTGGTTTCCGCCACCGAGATGGTCGGCAAGTCCAAGAACAAGAAGTACAAGGCGGCGCAGATACAACGCGTGGCGAACGCCAAGGCGGCCTTGCAGGGTGTGCCCGGGGCGGCTGCCTTGATCAGTTCACCGAGCGATGCCGCCGCCCGCGCCATGATGAAGGCGATTGGCGATCAGGATATATCCGGTTTGGTCGGTGGGCGAATTCCCTGTGCCGGTCCGGACCAGGAAAATTTGCGGAAGTGCTGAGCTATCCCTGAAATCTGCTCGCCGCCGCCCCGCCGCGGCCCGGTACCACCGGATAGCCTCACCGCGCTATGACCGCGAGGCATGAGAGCATGCGACGAGCGCGGGCGGGTGGTTCAATCTCGAAGAGGTCTGGCGCCTAATCGGCTGCCGTCTATCCACGATAGGCCTTGGTTACCGATGGCTATTTCGGAGGCTTTCCCGCCCCATTCTTGAGCATGCCCTTGGTATGGGCCACGACTGATTGGAAAACACCAAGGTGATAGTTATGGCAGGTCAGACAGCTATCACCCGCCTTGGCCGCGGTATGACATTCGGCACAGACGGCGCGCGGCAAAGGCTTGAAATTGCTGTTGAATTTGGCTGGATCCCTATGTTTGAACGCGGCGGCATAATCAGCCTTTGAATCCCTCTCGTGACAGGTCAGGCAGCCCTTTTCATCCAACAGGCTAAAATGGGCGGCATGGGAAAAGCGCACCGACTTTTTCAGGCCGTCCGCCGACCTGTAGCCACGCCAGTTGACGACTAGGGTTTGGTCCGCCCGTTGATCCACGGAGTGACACTTGCCGCATATCCCAGGCGCCTTTTTATCGACCAGGGCCTCGAAAATCTGTGCGCTTTCGTCCGGTCGTTGGATTGACCGCCCGGTCAGATCCAACCAGGCCCGGATGAAACTATCGCCGTGGCCCGTGGGCCGGTAGCGCAAAGTGAATTCGTCGCGGTACCAGCCGCCCGAAATATTCCATTCCTCGCCGCCGACAGTTTCAATAGCCGGGATGGCAGCCTTGTTGTCATCCTCGTCATCACCCTCGTCGTCGTCATCCTCGTCGTCGTCACCCTCGTCCTTGCTGGTTTCGGTCTCTTTGTCATCGCTATCGTCGTCCTTTTCCGATTCTTCCTCGTCGTCCTCATCCTCCTCTTCATCCTCCGCTTCCTCATCGGGTATGGGAACCGTCTCACCTGCCCGCCAGCGGGGAATTTCCGACCCCAGCATTGGGAACCACTCCCTTTGCACCGCCGCGATCGTCTCAAAGGGCAATAATGCGGTTAGCTTGGCCCTTTCCGCCGCCGTTAGAGGGCGGCCCAGAGTTTCCTGCAGACGTCCATGCAGGGCGGTCGCGCCCTGGGCGCGAATATCGAACAGCAATGACTTCACGGCCCAGGCCAGGGTCTCCACCGCCGCCAGTTGCTCTTCGCTGGCGTCCGACAGATCCAGCGGGTCATCAATTTCCACCAGAACGGCTTGCACCGCCCGGTATTTCGGATCAGCCGACAACAGTAGGCTCATGAACGGCGTCACGGTGTCTTCGGCATATTCCGGCCATTCCCCGATCGCCGCTTCTTGATCGCGCAGACTTTCCACATCCAAGCCAGGCACGGCAAAGACGGCCAGGCCCTTGGCGGAGGCGCGTCCGGTGCCCGCAACCTGGTCGCCGTGGCAACCACCGCCGCAACTGACTTCGAACGGCTTGACCTGCATCAGACGGCCGTTTGCGTCTGTCTTGTGACAGTCGCGGCATTCCTCCGGCGCTAGCTTTGCGATCTTGCCGTCACGGAAATGCTTGTCGATATGGCTACTGTGATCGAATTGCAGCAGCGTCCGGCGTTCGTAGGGATATTGCGCGAAATCCGGATGGCCGGATGCCAGGCTGTGGAACTGCGCCTGGTGACAGGTCGTGCAGCGATCATTTGAAAGGCTGGTCAGGTCCATGTCGGCGCCACGGTGTTCTCCATGGCAGGTCATGCAGGGCAACGAGACCGCATTTTCCCGCGGTTTGCCGTATACAAGGTTCGCCAATTGCACGCCAAGGGTCCGCCCGCCAGCCGTCGCCGGCGCGGCGGCTTTGCGCAAAGCCTGCATCTCCTCCACCGGCAAGTTATGCGGTAGCAGGCCGCGCTCCCCCATCTTGTGGCAGGTGTTACAGGGCCTGCTGTCTTCAAACGTACCGTCTTCCGACCAGGCGGCGCGCCACCATCCCGCCATGCCCTGATGGAAGACGGCGTGGCAGCTGCCGCAGTCGGTCAACTCGGCATGTTGAAAAGACAATTCGCCCGGATCGATAAATGCTGCCCGATACCCTCCCGCCATGGCAAAGACCATGATGCCGGCGACCAATGCCAATACCCATGACACAACGGCCCCGCGCCGGGCCCGCCAACTGCGCACGGGCCGGCATAGCGGCACATGCCGGCAGCAGGTGCCATCCGCCAGCGGGCCGTCCGGGCAGGGGCCGCCACTGAATTGCGAACGGGTGCAGTGCCAACGCTCACCCACACGCACCGGGTCGCATTCGTAGCCCCCCCGGCAATGCCCGCCGGCATCCGGGCCATCTTGGCAAGGGCAGCCCTCCGCCGCATGCCCGCAGACCCATTTCTGGCCGGGACGGATAAAGGGGCTCTCGCGATAACCGAATGGTTGTAAAGGCTCCGACATCAGCGCGCGCCACCAAACGAATAGACCAAAAGCAAGTGCAACAGCGTCAACAGAATTAGACCGTAAGTCGCCGGTATATGAACAAACAGCCAGGCCTTAAGGACGCTTTGCAGAGCATGAGCGTAGTCCAACCGGTTCTTCCGCTCCACCAGGGCACGCAACTTTTCGGCCTGGATCATTTCCTGATCGTTCAAATACCGAGTCATGCTTGTCAGTTCGGTCATAAGAGCGAAATAGGCCCGTCGGGAGCCTTGCAAATGCAGCCACATATGCCGAGGCCGGGCAAAATAGTCAGCAAGCTGGCCGCCATAGAAATCGGCAATGGTCGATGAACCGGTTTCCGCGGCCGATTCCAGGGCCACGGCTTCCGCCTGCTGCCGCAACTGGGCAATGAACTGGGGGATACGTTCCAGGACCACTTCCTCGGTGCGCCGGGTCAACATCCGGGCGTAACGGCGGGCAATATAGATTCCAATCAGGCCGCTGCCCGCGGCCGCCACGAAAAACAGCGCCAGAATGCGCTCCAAAAGCCCATTCGGGATCCGCCAGTCGACATGCAGGGCGAAGATCAGCACCGTCAGCAGTCCCAGATAGATATGCACCTGCAGCCAGGACGATGCCGTGCCCATGGGCACCATGGACAGTTTCTTGCGCCCATTGTAAAGCGCCAGCACCAGGATCGCCGCGAACAACAGCCATCCGCTTAGGAATGCCGATTGGTAGAGGGAGACATCGTAGGCCGTATGCCAGGCCAGATACGCCACGCCGGCCAGCAGGGTGATAAAGCCGTTTCGCCAACGGCGTTTGGCGAACGTAATCACCGGCTCAGCCATCTGCTAAGATCAGTCATATCCCGCATATCCACCCGTTTCAGCGCATCGCGGGGACAGGCGCGCTCACACGAGGGGCCGCCGGGTTGATCAAGGCATAAATCACACTTGGCTGCCTTCGCGATTGGGGCATTGGTCACCGTATCGCGGATGAAGGCGCCGTTGCCGTCACGCACTTCAACCATGCGAATGTTGTCATAGGGGCAGGAATTGGCGCAGGTCGCACAGCCGATGCAGGTCAGATCATTGATCATCACCTGGCCGCCCGGCGAGGCTCGGTGAATGGCGCCCGTCGGACAGCCGATCATACAGACGGGATCGACGCAATGCATACAGGCATTGGCCACCATGTAATGATCATGGCGGGGACCATGGCGGTTGAAGCGAGGGTTGTTGTCATGGGCACGGGCGCAGGCCAGCACACACTCATCACAGCGCACGCAACGGTCCAGGTCCATCAGCATGGTCGCCGTGCCGTTGATAAAGCGATGCTCCACCAGGAATTCCAACATGCCGGGATCTATCGTCGTATTTTCCCGTCGGCCGTTGTCGCGACCTTTCAAGGATTCCACCTCGTCACCGTCGAGCTGTCCGTACAAAGCCAGTTCCTGCTCCGACAGGGTCGGCAGCACCAATTCCTCTATCATCGCCGTCGGCACCCGTAGAATATCCACATAGCCCAACGCGCGCAGGGTGGATCGCAGTGTCGTTGGCTGGCCCTGTTCCAAGCCATCGCCACTGCCGCCGTTCTTCTTATCCCCGAGCCAGTTTTGGATGATCTCGGCCATGCCGAAAACCGCACCGCGGCCGATATACCGGATGGTCCGGTGGCCGTTGTTGACCGCCAGGCTGACCCGCGCGAAACCCGCCCGCACCAAGAGCAGGCCATCGGAATAATCACCTTCGGCCACGATGACTGGTTCCTCCGCAAGCCGGCGGCCAAAGCTCTCATCCCGGTGCCGTCGGTATCGCGTATGCCAATCGAAATCACCATAGGTCTCGAACAGAGTTTCATCCACGATGCGGCTGATCGCGTCCGGACCAAGGTGGTGAAACATCGGCATGGCCCGCAAATGCGAAGCCAGGCTCCGCTCGCGATACAATCGGTCAACATGTATGCGGAAATCATCGACCCGGCGCCGGATATCGCGCAGGCCCTGCCAACGGATTTCAAGCAATTCCGAGGGGCCATCGGAAATCACCGTCGCCGTCCGCTGGGTCCGCCCCAACGCGGCGATTTCACCGAACATGTCGGCTGGCCCCAACGTCGCCGTGCGGTATTTGTCGAAAACCGCGTTGACATCCTGAAGAAAAATCCGTGCCTGCTGCGCGCTATCGCCACGGCTGGCAGTGCCGCCATCCTGCGCCGCCGAAAATGCTGTCCGCACTTCCGGATAGTCCGGATTGCGCCACAATTGCGCCACCGCCTGGAACAGACTTTTCCTGGCGCTCGGAGCCCGGCCGAGCATGGTTTCAGGCAGGCCCGGCGGCAACAACACGCGAACCTGACCGGCAATCACCAAAAAGGCGGAATTACCGTAATCGCCCTCGCGCATGACAATGTCACCATCCTGATAGCGGACGACGCGCGTATCGTTGGCGATGATGCCGGTCAGGGACAGGGTTTGGGGGAAACGATCGCGGTCCATATGGCAAAAAGGTTCCAGCGCCAGGACGCGCTCCACCTCCGTGCCATTCATATCCTCGGAAAAGCGCGCATCCCATCGCTTGGGCCGCTCTATAGTGACCGCTTCAACCATGGCAGGCCGCCATTAATCCATCTCCGCCGGCTCCCGGCTCCACGCCGTCAGGCATCCAAGGCCAAATCTGTTTTGGGCACTGCAATACATGTCAGACATGAACCGTCCTCGGGCAATGTGCCCGGTTCCTCCATGTAGCTCACTTCTCCGGTCTTCACGGCAGTGATGCACGAACCACAGCTGCCGGCACGGCAACCGGAATCCAATGCAATGCCGCTATCTTCCGCCAATTCCAGCAACGACCCGTGGCTGCCGTCCCATGTCACTTTCTTATTCGAACGAGCGAAAGTCACCACCTGGCCAACTGACGAAGTTTCCGCCGAAACTGTTGCCGTCGCGGTTTTCTTGACGCTGGCCGGGCCAAATGCCTCAAAATTGACATCTCTATCAGGCACGTCCCATTCGCGCAGGTCCGACGTCAGGGAATCCATCATCGGGGGTGGCCCGCAAATATAAAACTCGAAATTATTCGACGGCAATATCCGTTTGAACAGTTCAACACTGATGCGGCAGCCGTGATCAAAGTCCCGGCCCTCTACTTCGTCGTCTTTGGGATCGCTGTAACAGATCTGCACATGAACGTGTTCGTGTTCGGCCTCCAACGCTTCCAGATGCTCTTGCACTATATGCTCATCGCCATTGCGGACCCCGTAAAAGAGCCAGGTTTCACGCTGGGAACCGGATTCACAGATCGCGTTCAGCATGGAGAGCATCGGCGTCAGGCCAACGCCGCCGCCAATCAGCACAACCGGATTGTGCTTCGATAGATCCAAAAAGAAATTCCCTGACGGCGCCTTCACATCGACAATATCACCGATGTTCAATGCATCGTGAAAAAAGTACGAGCCCAAGCCGGGCGGGGCTTCGGGCTCCCGTGGCGGGGGTCCCTGACGCTTAATGCTAACCCGGTAATAATCGGTCTGAAACGGACTATCGGAGAGAGAATAACAGCGCACCAAGGGTTTATCGCGGTCCGGCAGGCGCAGGTTAAAGGTCAGATACTGTCCCGGCGCAAACGGCGGCAGCGCCTTGCCGTCATGGGGCACGAGATAGAACGAACAGATATCGCCGCCATCCTGGACCTTGTCACGGATGCGGAATTTGCGGAACCCCGACCATGTTGCGACGGTTTTATTCCGCTCAACCTCTCTATTCAACGTCTCGGCGGCGACCCGTTGCCGCAACAATTCGTTGTCCAGGTCTTGCCGCACCCTGGCCAGCGCAGCGCCGCGCCACGTGCCATAAAGCAGGACCGCCAACTGCGCAAAGGCGGCAACGATTATCAAACCGCCAATGGCTTGAATTACCTCAGTACCGATCACCGTTTCCTCCACTCTCGACGTTTCTTATGAGCCTAGCAGCAAATTATCGAAACCTAATAGAAAATTGCCAAGACTATTTGGTTCGCGCCGCGACGCCGATATAGTTTACAGGTTGTTCCCAGCAGCCACTCCCTATTCCATTCTCTCATATCTAGACGGTGCGATATGAGAGAATGTATCAATTATATCGAAGCTATGGCTTCCGCCAATAGCATGCACCAAGCTCTGACCTAGGTCAAAACGCAACAAGCTCAATATTTCCTTCGAACAATCAAACCAATTCCGACAACAGACATCCTGGCAGAGGATTTGGCCGAGGAACTTGGCGTGTCCATTCGCTCAATATATCCGACATTTCCCAGATGGCACATAAATCGAAGCCAATCGTAGTCAAATCCCGTCAGCCCTTCCAGGCGGCGCAGATTTCAAGGATTCTCGGGCGGGCATGAGCGCGGCGGTATGTTCCACGCCAGCATTCGAAACGCCCTCACTCGGTCCAATCAGGAGCGCGAATTCACCTTGGTTGCGCTCCCAACGGTTTGAGGTGTTGCGCTCAACACTCGAAAACGGCGACAATGAATCATGCGGCTTCGCAAGATATTCAGATGGAGTGGGATGCCAGAATGATAAAGATTGATTGGCAGGTTGCGGGTTTGAAATGGCCTGTGTTGAAAAATTCGATCCGCGCTTTACCGGTGGTGCTGGTGCTGACTGTTCCGTCAGTCGCTCATGCAGAGGGCGAAATTGGTGCGGTGAAAACCGTGATTGTGCACGCCTACGGGAGCCCGGCTGGCGAACCCCGCAAACCCATTTACGTTCATGACGCTGTCCATGCCCAGGAAGTGGTTGAAACCGTGAGCGGTGGTGGTTTGCATCTATTGTTTCGCGATGACACAGACCTTCGCCTAGGCTCTGATAGCAAGATAACTTTGGACAAATTTGTTTTTAACCCCAGCGACAACAGCGGCGAACTCGTGGCGTCAATGTCACGTGGGGTGTTCCGGTATATCAGCGGCAAGGTAAACAAGCGCGGCGTCTTGCTAAGAACACCGGTAAGTCTGATCGGTATCCGGGGAACGGACCTTACGGTCGAGGTGGACGATGACGGTACAACGCTGGTCGCCGTGAGCGATGGCTCGGTGGAAGTGACGCCTGCGGGCGGTGGCGAGAGCGCGACGGTAAACGCTGGGCAGGGCGCCACCGTGAGCGTAGGCAGCAACAGCGTTGATGTTGCCCAGTCGGCATCCCCGTCTAGCGATGCGGCCCTGGATGACGCATCGGCTGTAGATGCAGACGCTGCTGGCGGCGATGGCGGAGGCGGCGGTCACTGATTGGGTGGTCGTGATGTCATCTTCCGTCGCGCACTAGCCGGCTATGGTGCCAACCTCCAAGGGGCCAATTCTGTTTGTTTGTGAGAAGCCGTGCACAGCGGCATCCCCGGCCTGAGGGGCACTCTCCGTCCATCTGAAGGACCATTTCCGCCTCTTTGGCGCTCCTAGGCGGGGGAAATGGCGATTTGGAGTCAAACGCTACCCCATTCGCTACCCCAACGAAAATGGGTCAGGCACATGATGTCTAACCCATTGAATTTATTGGTGGGCGCAGTAGGATTCGAACCTACGACCCGCTGATTAAGAGTTCGACTAGTATTCGTTACGCGCTCTTAGAGTCCGTCCCGAAAGTTCATGAAGGAACACAATAGCGCACCAGCCGTCGCAGCATAAGCCTGATGGAGGCGAGCCGGATAAAGGCAAGGGCGGTACGGTTGAGATTTTCAAAGTCCTTGCTCAGGCGCCGGCAGCGGTTGATCCAGGCGATGGTGCGTTCCACGACCCAGCGTCTGGGCAGGACTTCGAAGCCTTTCTGATCCTTGGGCTTCTTGACGACTTCGATTTTCCAGGCCGCGCCGGCGATCGCCTGGCGTAACTTCGGGCCGCCATAGGCGCTGTCGGCGAAGATTGTCTCCAGGAAGGGAAACAGCCGGCGGGTGCGCTGATCAAGCACCAGCACGGCGCCGTCGCGATCCTGCAGGTTGGCCGGGTGGACCACGGCCCCGAGGATCAGGCCAAGGGTATCGACCAGGAGATGGCGCTTCTTGCCTTTGATCTTCTTGCCCGCATCATAGCCCGGCGGGTCGATCGAGACCCCCCTTTTTCCGCGCTTTTCACGCTCTGGCTATCAATCGCCCCGGCGCTGGGCGAGGCCTCCCGGCCTTCCAACTCTCGGGTCATGACATAGAGCTCATGGTGGATGCGATCCAAGGTGCCGTCCCACTCCCACAGCGTAAAATAGTTGTGCACCGTGCTCCTGGGCGGCAGATCTTTTGGCAGGGCGCGCCACTGACAGCCGGTTCCCAACACATAGAGGATGCCGTTCAGAACCTCGCGGACATCGACCTCCCGTTTCCGGCCGCCGCGTTTCGCGGGCGGGATCAACGGTGCGATCAGGGCCCACTCGGGATCGGTCAGATCGCTCGGATAGCGAAGACCCTTGCGATCGTAAAGGCTACGGTTCTCGCGCGTCCACATCGGCCACCTCCCAAAAAACGAATCAGTGGCACTACAGAATCATAAAGGATTCAAACGAAGCAACTTCTTTCGGGACGGACACTTACACCTCGTAACATTCTGGAACCTCTAACCCTAGGTTTTCTTTCGGGTTTTTCGTCTGACATCTTACATTTGGGAACATGCCATTACATTTTGGCACACGGTTTGCAGTTAGCCAAGGCTTTGCAGCATGTCGACGGCAGTCTTGCGCACCATGTCGTCATCCTCCAGTACCAAGACAACCTGAAGCCACCTCCAATGAAGTGAAATCGCTTCGTGCCGAGGCGCGTGATCTGAAGGAGGCACTGGCCGAGCAGATGTTGGAAAACCGGCTGCTTAAAAAAAGCATGACCGGGCATGGGGGCGACCAAGAATGAGGTATCCCGCATCAGAGAAACTTGAAATCATCCGTCTGGTGGAGCATTCCCATCAGGGTGTGAGGTGGACCCTGGGCAAACTGGGCATCCCGAAGACGACATTTTACCGGTGGTACGACCGTTATCTGGCCTTTGGCGAGACCGGCCTCGAGGATCGCAACAGCAATCCTGGCCGGGTGTGGAACCGGATCCCCGACGCTGTCCGCCAGAAGATCATCGATCTTGCCCTGGAGGAAACCCAGCTCTCGCCCCGGGAACTGGCCGTCAGGTTCACGGACACTAGGGGCTACTTCGTCTCGGAAGCCTCGGTTTACCGCCCTTGCAGACCCTGGAGGAATGGCAAACGTATTTGGAAGAAAAAATTTCATAGGATAAATCTGACCTGACAAACACCGCCTCAAAATCGGTAACTGTCAGATCGAATCTCGACTACTACAGATGACGGTCAGGCGGGGGTTATAACCTTTTGAAAGCCACTTCCAATGTCGATGAAGCAGCTTTTTTCTCGTGCAATTTCCTCTGACAATGCTCCAAGATGAGATTGAAGCCCCATTATGAAACAGGTTCAACAGTCCCAAATGTTTTGATGACGGATAATAGTCTTACGATACCGCTTTTCGATGCTATGGCGGTGGATGTGGCGTCCTTCCTTGACCATGTGGCGGCCTGCCGACCATAAGTCGCTCACCAATTGATCCTTTGAAGAAAAAATCCACGCGTCAAGCAACAGGTCTTCTTTCAAGCCGGCAATGGAAAGCGCATTTCGGTCAAGAGCCATGAAGTCCGCCCACACTCCCGGTGCGATCTTGCCGCTCCGCCGCCCGGTGGCCTGAGCGCCGCCCCTGCATATCTCATCGAACAAATACCTGCCCGTTGATTTGTTCTTTTCGCCCAAAACAGATCGTGCCCGGTCGCGCAAGCGCTGGGAATACTCCAGAAGCCGCATCTCCTGAACCAGGTCGATAGCAATATTGGAATCCGTACCCAATCCAATGGAGCCACCACGGTTTAAAAATCTATCCGCCGGAAAAATACCATCGCCCAGATTTGCCTCGGTGACTGGACAAAGACCGGCGACCGCCCCCGACGTAGCCAATATTGTGATTTCTTCGTCGTTCATATGGGTGGCATGGACGAGGCACCAATTCTTATCGACTGTGAGATTGTCGAATAGCCAGGCAATGGGCCGTTGCCCGTAGGCCGCCGTTATCTCTTGGATTTCGGCGGCCTGTTCGGCAATATGAATATGGATAGGGCCTTTCGGGTAGGTCTCGGTCAACCGGGT
>Ga0257123_1001509_pt1 | contig 13940 bp, 10 predicted proteins | sample SI106_135metaG_FD_190185 | JGI IMG/M metagenome (GOLD analysis project Ga0257123, IMG submission 190185) | Marine microbial communities from Saanich Inlet, British Columbia, Canada - SI106_135 | ecosystem: Environmental > Aquatic > Marine > Inlet | place: Canada: British Columbia | collected...
ATGTTTGAAGGAAGAGCAAGAGAGACATCAGTATTAAGATTGGTGCTAGCAAACTTGGTCGATAAAAATAAGCTTCAAGCAAATGAAGACCAAATTAAAGACAAGGTTAAAAGTTTTGCAGGCAACTATGATGATCCCGATAAAGCTGTTAAATGGTTTTATGAAGATAAGCAAAGATTAAATGAGCCAGCAGCACTTGCAACAGAAGACAATGTAGTTGAGTGGATTTTAACTCAATGTAAAAAGTCAAAAAAGAATATATCGCTTGATGAGCTGATGGAGCTTCAGCCAAATGGTTAAAACTGTTGATTCAATAAGTAAGTTCTCTGCAAATAATCTGGGTTATATACCTATGGTCGTTGAGCAAAGTGGGCGTGGAGAAAGAGCCTACGATATCTATTCAAGACTGCTTAAAGAAAGAGTGATATTTTTAGTTGGCCCTATTGATGACATTATGGCTAATGTTGTGGTGGCGCAATTATTATTTTTGGAGGCAGAGAACCCAGATAAAGATATCTCGTTATATATAAATTCACCAGGTGGTTCAGTAACTGCTGGGATGGCCATATATGACACAATTCAATTTATAAAGCCGGATGTGAGTACTTTATGTATTGGTCAGGCAGCAAGCATGGGTGCGTTGTTACTTACTTCTGGTGCTAAAGGTAAAAGGTTTTGTTTGACAAATTCTAGGGTCATGATTCATCAGCCACTAGGAGGCTTTCAAGGTCAGGCATCTGACATTGAGATACATGCAAAAGAAATTCTTTATCTAAAATCTAAATTAAATGATATTTTAGCTCATCACACAAAACAACCAGTTAAAAAGATAGCCGAAGACACAGATCGAGATAATTTTATGAGTTCAGAAGATGCTGTAGCTTATGGAATTGTTGATAAAGTAATTAATAGCAGGGCTAATTTAAAATAAGATTCAAATGGCTGAAGACTCTAAAGAAAAAACATTGTTATGTTCATTCTGTGGTAAAAATCAAACAGAAGTTAAAAAATTAATTGCTGGACCATCAGTTTTTATTTGTGATGAATGTGTTGATCTTTGTAACGACATTATCGTTGAGGAAAATGATTCAAACATAGATATACCTAAAGAAAAAAAAGAAAATAAGCGATACACCCCTAAAGAAATTTTTTCAAAACTAAGCGAACATATTATTGGTCAAGAAAATGCTAAGAAAAGTTTGGCTGTGGCTGTCTATAATCATTATAAGAGATTAAGTTCGCTAGGAAGTGACGGGGAAGATCCTGTTGTAATTGCAAAAAGTAATATACTTTTTATTGGTCCCACTGGATCTGGCAAGACACTTTTAGCACAAACTCTGGCAGAACTACTAGACGTCCCTTTTGTGATGGCAGACGCAACCACCCTTACTGAAGCAGGATACGTTGGTGAGGATGTTGAAAATGTAATGCAAAAACTTTTACAGAAATGTGATTATGACGTCGAGAGAGCTCAAAAAGGTATTATCTACGTAGATGAGGTTGATAAAATCTCAAGAAAGAGTGAAAATCCCTCAATTACAAGAGATGTATCAGGCGAAGGTGTCCAGCAGGCCCTACTTAAGCTTATCGAAGGAACGGTTGCATCAATTCCGCCACAAGGAGGGAGAAAGCACCCCAATCAAGAATTTGTTCAGTTGGATACTACGAACATTCTTTTCATATGTGGTGGTGCATTTGATGGTCTTGAAAAAATAATTCAACAGAGGACGGAGAAGAGTAGCATAGGCTTTGGTGCAGAGGTTCATGGTGAAGATGAAAGCAAAGAAATTGGGAAAATAATTGCTAATGTTGAACCAGAAGATCTTATAAAGTATGGCTTGATACCAGAGTTTATTGGCCGCCTTCCAGTGATTGCCTCCCTAGAGTCACTAGATAAAGATGCATTAATTAAAATTCTTACCGAACCTAAAAATGCGCTAACAAAGCAGTTTAAGAAATTATTTAATATGGAGGGCGTTGAGCTTGAGTTTCGCCCAGATGCAATTGATGAAATAGCATCGCAGGCAATTATAAGGAAAACAGGGGCTAGAGGATTAAGGTCAATCATGGAGGAATCTCTCAAAGAGGTTATGTTTGAATTACCTGGAATAAGTAATTTAAAAACGGTTGTGGTCGACAGAGCTTCAATTAAAGACAAAACAAAACCTTATTTTGTATATTCAGAAGATAAGAAAAAAAATAATCAGATAAAATAACCGAAGTAACTTGATTTTATAAAAATCACCACCATAATTTAATTTAACTAAACATTAAAAAAACTAATATGAATAAATCATACCCAATGCTTCCCTTGAGAGATGTTGTTGTATATCCTCATTTAGTCATTCCGCTTTTTGTTGGGAGAGAAAAGTCTATTACTGCTATTGAAAAAGCCAATGACGGAGATAAAAAAATACTTCTTGTAGCACAAAAATCTGCGAATCAAGATGAACCAAAATCCAATGATTTATATAAAATTGGTACCTTGGCTACTATTATTCAAACACTCAAACTACCTGATGGCACTGTAAAAGTTTTAGTGGAAGGGCTTCAAAGAGCAAATATAAAAAAACTTACGCAAACGGAAGATTTTTGGACAGCACAAGCCACACTAGTTAAAACCCGAGAGCCTAAGGATAAAAATACTACGGCATTTATGAGATCAGTTTTTTCTCAATTTGATCAGTATGTGAAATTAAACAAAAAAATTCCACCTGAAATCCTATCCTCTCTGACATCAATTACTGAACCCGGAAGATTAGCTGATTCAATCGCTGCCAATCTTTCATTAAAATTATCTGAAAAACAAAAAATATTAGAAACATTTGAGGTAAAAAAGCGACTTAATTTACTTTTAGAGCTAATGGAGGCTGAAATTGATATCCTTCAGGTCGAGAAAAAAATAAGAGGTCGGGTTAAAAAACAGATGGAAAAATCACAAAGAGAGTACTATCTGAACGAACAAGTTAAAGCTATACAGAAAGAATTAGGTGATTCAGATGAGGGTGCAGAATTTGATGAACTTCAAGATAAGATTAATAGTACGGAGATGTCAAGCGATGCAAAAGAAAAATGCTTATCGGAGCTTAAGAAATTAAAAATGATGTCACCGATGTCTGCTGAGGCTTCGGTAGTTAGAACTTACATTGAAACAATCGTTAACCTCCCTTGGAGCAAAAGCACAAAAATCAATCATGACTTGAGTGCTGCTGAGATAACATTGGATAATGACCATTATGGCCTTGATAAAGTAAAAGAACGTATTGTCGAATACCTTGCCGTTCAACAAAGAGTAGATAAATTAAAAGCCCCAATTTTGTGTCTTGTAGGACCTCCGGGGGTTGGAAAAACTTCGTTGGGCCAGAGCATTGCTAAGGCAATTAATCGTAAATTTATTCGAATGGCGCTTGGTGGGGTTAGGGATGAGGCAGAAATACGCGGTCATCGAAGAACTTATATTGGTTCAATGCCTGGCAAAATTTTACAGAACATGACAAAGGCAGGAGTTACTAATCCACTATTTCTCCTTGATGAAGTTGACAAAATGGGCCAAGACTTTAGAGGTGACCCTTCATCGGCATTGCTAGAGGTCCTTGACCCGGAGCAAAACCACACATTCAACGACCACTATGCTGAAATAGAGTACGATTTATCTAATGTAATGTTTGTAGCGACTGCAAACTCGATGAACATTCCCGAACCTCTTCTTGATCGCATGGAGATTATCAGATTACCTGGTTACACAGAAGCTGAAAAAGCAAGTATTGCAAAAAAACATCTTCTTCCGAAACAATTACAGGCCCATGGTTTAAAAAAATCAGAAATTAAAGTAACGTCCAAAGCCATCAAAGATATCATTCAATACTACTCGAGAGAGGCTGGTGTTCGAAAGCTGGAACAAGAAATATCTAAAATATGTAGAAAGGCTGTAAAAAAATTACTTACAAATAAAAAAATAAAATCTATAAATGTTAACAATAAAAATATCCAAGATTACTTAGGGGTTAAGATTTTTGATATTGGTCTTGCAAGTAAAAAGAATCAGATAGGCCAGGTGACTGGGCTTGCATGGACTCAAGTCGGTGGAGAATTACTTACTATAGAAACAGTAGTTGTTCCTGGGAAAGGAAAAACAATTATCACAGGTAAATTGGGTGATGTAATGCAAGAATCCATTCATGCAGCCATGAGTGTGGTAAGAAGTAGGGCGGATGCTCTTGGAATTGAAAGTGATTTTTATGAGACAAAGGACATACATATTCATTTTCCAGAGGGTGCTACACCGAAGGATGGGCCAAGTGCCGGTATTGGTATCACTACTGCAATTATTTCAAGCCTGACAAGCATACCTGTTTTCAATGATGTTGCTATGACAGGTGAAATTACATTAAGAGGTGAAGTATTGGCTATTGGTGGATTAAAAGAAAAGTTATTAGCAGCCCATAGAGGTAACCTCAAAAAGATTTTAATACCTGAACAAAATATGAAAGATTTGGTAGATATACCATCTGATGTAAAAGATTCATTGAGCATAGTTCCAGTTAGATGGATAGACCAGGTAATAGAGTTAGCTTTGACGAGAAAGCCAAGTAAGAAAAAGGGTAAAACTAAAACTAGTCATGACCCAGAAAAGAAATATGTGAGAATGGATAAGCCAATCTCTCATTAGTAACTCTGCATTTTGCTAGCATTGTTCGTAACTTTATTGTAAAATTGCCGAGCTCAAATTTGACAATTTGGGTGCTTAGCTCAGTTGGTAGAGCGTCGCCCTTACAAGGCGAATGTCACAGGTTCGAACCCTGTAGCACCCACCAGTTTAGGAGTGGTAGTTCAGTTGGTTAGAATACCGGCCTGTCACGCCGGGGGTCGCGGGTTCGAGTCCCGTCCACTCCGCCAAATATTTCAATAAGCCATATGTTTGGCTTATTGATTTAATAAAAGAACTTTAATGTGTGATAAAAAGTCGGATACATAAATTCAGATTATAAAAAATATGTTAGATAAAATACGAAATAATACTCAATCAAAATTTGCTAAAGTTGTCTTAGTTATCATCATCATCCCTTTTGCTTTGTTCGGAATTGATTCATATTTAAGCTCAATAGGTGACGATGTTTATGCTGCAAAAGTAAATGGAGAGTCAATTACTATTCAGAGTTATCAAAATGCACTAAATCGAGTTAAAGATCAGTTCCTAAATCAAAGCACACCCCCAGATCCTGCTATTTTTGAAACTGCAGAGTTTAGAAAGAGCGTGCTAGATGGAATGATTGCCTCAAAGTTAGTAGCTCAAGAGGTAATTAGAGCTGATTTTATTATTAGTGACAATCAACTCAGTCAATATATATTAGGGATGCCGGGGTTCCAAAGAAATGGAAAATTTGACCAGGAAGCTTATGACAATTTAGCTATGAGGCAAAATTTGACCCCTAAAAAACTTGATGAATTGATTCGTAAAGATCTAGCTAAACAACAAGTTAAAGACAGCATAAATAAGTATATTTTTGTAACTAAAGAAAAAATCCAGAAGCTTGTAAATTTAGCATATCAGAAAAGAGATATTAGTATGTTAGAGCTTAGGCTTGATGATTATTTGAAGAAGGTTAAGGTTGGTGATGATGAAATTAAAAATTATTATGAGACAAACCCTAACAACTTTATTATGCCAGATCAGGTAAAGGTAAATTTTTTACTTTACTCAGTTGCAGAAATTCTCCCAAAAGTAAAAATTACAGATGCGGAAGTAAAGCAATATTTTGAGGAAAATAAAGCCCAATTTGAGGGTTCACAAGAGAGACGAGCAAAACATATCTTATTTTCAACAGATTCAGATATGACCAACGAAGAATTAAATGAAACTAGGAAATTAGCTGAATCAGTTAGAGATAGGGCTATTAAATCACCCAAGAAATTTGATGACCTAGCAAAAGAACATTCCAAGGACTCTGAATCTGCTAAAAAAGGCGGTGATCTCGGATTTTTTTCTAGAGGGATGATGGTAAAAGAATTTGATGAAACTGTTTTTGATATGAAAGTAGGGGATGTGTCTCCATTAGTTAAAACCCAGTTTGGATTTCATATTATCAAATTAACAGAGATTAAGGGGGAAGAAGTTACCTTCGACTCTGTAAAGGCACAAATCAAAGGTGAAATTTTGTACGCTAAGGCCCAACAAATTTATGCAGAGGGCGCTGAGGAATTTGCAAACTTAATATATGAAAAATCAGATTCTCTCCAACCAGCAGCTGATAAATTTGATTTAACTATACAGGAAAGTCAGTGGTTGACACTTGATACAGCGACGAAATTTTTTAACAATGAGGCTTTTGCTCAAGCCGTATTTGATCCAGAAGCGATTGAACTTAAAACCAATATCAATGCAATTGAAGTTTCTCCAAACAATTTAATTTCAGCTCAAGTGATAGATTTTAAGCCTAGCGCCCCAAGAACACTTGATGACACCAAAAAGGAAATAAAAGAATTTTTAATCAAAAGTAATGCACAAAAACTAATGGTTTCTGATGGTGAGGCGTTAATTAAAAAATTAGAATCTAAATCTGAAAAAGTTGAATGGATTGATGAGTTAGTTATTGACAAGGTAGACCCTCAAGGAATTTCTAAACCTATCGTTAGAGCAATATTTAGTATGAATCAAGACAAACTTCCTTCCTACGAGGGTATTTATGATCCAGCAAAGGATGAGTACATCGTTGTAAGGCTAAATAACGTTATTAGTAATGAGGTTACTGATAATTTATCCGTAGATATTTATCGGGATGAGTATGTAGCTGCCCTTAAAAATGAGATTGACAATGCTTACGTTGATGACTTAAGGTCGTTGGCCGATATAGAATATAATCCGCAAGTTATTCAGTTTAGAAATTAATCTACTGTTCCTGCAGCTGTAATGTTCATACCAGCATCTACATAGGTTATTTCACCTGTAACACCAGAAGCTAAATCACTACATAGGAATGCTGCTACGTTACCTACCTCATCTGTTGTTACATTTCTTTTGAGAGCGGTATGTTTTTGATTAAAGTCATACATTTTATCAAAATTTGCAATTCCTGAGGCTGCTAATGTTTTTATAGGGCCAGCAGAGACCGCGTTTACCCTGATATTCTTATTACCCAAACTATGTGACATATATCGAACATTTGCCTCTAAGCTAGCTTTAGCTAAACCCATAACATTATAATTTGGCATAGTTCTCTCAGCCCCAAGGTAACTAACAGTAAGAAGGCTTGCATTTTGATTTAAAAATGGGAGAGCGGCCTTTGCTAAGGCAGTAAAACTATATGAGCTAATATCATGAGCTATTTTAAAATTTTCCCTAGAAGTTGACTCAACGAAGTCACCTGTTAACGCATCCCTGGGAACAAAAGCAATAGAATGTATTATGATATCAAAGGTTTTCCAATGCTCTGACAGTAAGGGAAAAACGTGATTTATATCATCGTCTGAAGAAACGTCGCATGGTAAAACAATATTTGAATCAAAAGCACTAGCTAATTTTTCAACGCGACCTTTATGTTTTTCCATTTGGTAGGTAAATGCTAATTCAGCACCTTGCTCTTTCATGCTTTTTGCAATCCCATAAGCAATTGAACGTTCACTTAATAAACCTAAAATAAGCGCTTTTTTATTTTTTAGAAATCCCATAAATACCTTTTGTTAATAAAATTTTATTTATTTATTTATTTATTTTTTGGATCAAGCACGTCTCTTAAGCCTTCCCCAAGGAGATTATAACCTAATACGGTAACAAGAATAGCCAAACCTGGGAATAAAGAAAGCCACCATGCAAATTGAATATACTCCTTTCCATCAGTTAGTATGTTTCCCCATGATGCAGTAGGAGCTTGAACACCCAACCCTAAAAAGCTTAATCCGGACTCAATTAATACAGCACTAGCTATCCCAAGGACAGAGCTGACAATAATGGGCGTTAGGCTATTTGGAAGAAGATGTTTTGTGATGATCTTTCCATTGCTTGTGCCCATAACAATTGAAGCAAGCACATAATCTCTCTGCCTTAAACTTAAAAATTCTGCCCTTACCAGCCTGGTAACTCCCATCCAAGAGGTAAGGCCAATAACGATCATGATATTCCAGATTGAAGGGGTTAGAAATGCGATTACAGCTAAAATTAAAAAGAAAGTAGGTATGGATAACATGATATCAACAAGGCGCATAATAACTGAATCCAACCAACCCCCATAAAAGCCTGCAATTGAGCCTAGAATGATCCCAATTAAAGTCGCTATACCTACAGCAACAAACCCAACAAATAGTGAAATTCTAGCGCCATATAGCATTCGTGATAGAACGTCTCTCCCTAGACCGTCCGTTCCCATTAAATGATCCAATGAAGGGGGTAATAGAATGGAGTTGATATCAATATAGTTCGGATCATAAGGGCTTAAAAAATGAGCAAATATAGCAACGAATAAAATTATGGAGATAATGATGAATCCGACAATAGCAAGAGAATTACCTTTAAAAAAAATCATTTAACCAACCCCTTTCTTATTCTTGGGTCTGCCCATGCGTATCCGATATCTGCTATTAGAGTGCCCAATAAAGTAAGAACAGATCCAATAGTAAGTATTCCCATAATTACAGGAAAATCTCTCATTAAAACAGAATCATAAAATAGTTTTCCCATTCCTGGGATAGCGAATATAGACTCAGTAATTACTGAGCCACCAATCAAGCCCGGAATAGAAAGACCTATAATTGTGATTAAAGGGAGAATTGCATTTTTTAGAGCATGCGTAAAAATAATAGTTTTTTCTTCAAGTCCCTTAGACCTAGCAGTCGTAATGAAGTCTTGGTGAAGGACGTCGAGCATCCCATTTCTGACGTACAAAGATATTCCAGCTAACCCACTTAACATTGATATAGAAACGGGTAGGATTAAATGTTTCAAAAGATCAAGAAATTGACCAATTTCAGAGAAGTTTTTATAGTCTAGTGAATGAAGTCCAGATATTGGAAGCCATTGGTTTAGGACGCCAGTCCAATACATAAGTAATAGAGCAAGCCAAAAACCTGGGATTGCGAAAGCGACAAAAATAAAAAAAGTTATCGATCGGTCAACAATAGAATTTTGTTTTACCGCAGAAATGGTACCAAGAATGATTGAAATAGAAAATATTAAAAAAATACCAATTAGATTAATTAGAAGTGTTATGGGGAGTGATTCTTGAATTAAGCCTTTAATAACGTTGCCATTGTTATCTTTTTTCTCCCATAGGACAGGTCTCTGATGTGATGCAAATGAATTTCCGAAATCTAACTTAACCATTCTTTTAAGCCATAAGCCATATTGGATAATGACGGGTTTATCTAAGTTGTAAAACTCCCTTAATTTCTGTCTTGATTCTTCTGATGCCTTTGGATTAAAGGATGCTTCGGATGAAGTTATATCACCAGGCGCTAAATGCATAATAAAGAAGGATATTAGGCTAATACCTATAAGCATAGGTATCATCCACAATATTCTTTTGATTAGGTATTTAATCATTTATCTGTAAACTCGTTTCTTCTTAAGCTTTTGGGAATATACCAATTGTAACTGTTATGATAAATGCCTGCTGGCGGAGCTGGCATTTTAATGCCCTTGATTCTTTTATTTACTGCTGTCAGGCCATAACCTGCATATAAGTAAACAATGGGCGAGTCTTCCAATAAATGCTTTGAAAATTCATGATAAATTTTCTCTCTTTTGTCTAAATCTAGCTCCCTTCTTCCTTTCTCAAGTAGCAAGTCAACCTTTTCGTTATGGTAACCTACAAAATTAAATTGCCCGGGCCCTTGTTGTGAGGAGTGCCATATATTGTATTGATCTGGATCTAAAGATAAACTCCAACCAAGAACAACCACATCGAAATTACCTGTTTTTATAAATCTATTCACAAAGCTTGCCCACTCAATCACTCTGATGGAAACCTTTATTCCAATTTCTTTGAGTCTGCGTTGAATTAATACAGCAGTCATCTCTCTTTGTTTATTTTGATTTGTAATGATTTCAAACTCTAACGCTTTTCCTTCTTTCACTAAAAAATTATTACCTGACATTTTATAGCCGGCCTCTTTAAGCAAACTAAGAGCTTTCTTAGGGCTGTAGGCATAAGGCTTTAAGGAGGGGTTATTCCATCTCGTTCCAGGCTTATATGGGCTAGATATAGGCTCTCCTAATCCTAAAAGAACCCCTTTAATAACCTCTTCTTTATTAATCGCATAGTTAATAGCCTGTCTAACCCTTTTATCATCGAAGGGTTTTTTATTAAGATTGAATCCCAAATAGGTATAACCATTACCCATTTCCTTATAAAGCTCAGTCCTGCGTTTTAGTTTAGGCTTGGCTGGAAAAACCCTTTTGAATTGAATTGGATTAATGTTCATTAAATCGATATTTCCAGCTGAAAGCTCCAAAAATTGGGACGAAGTGTCGGGAATAATTCTTGATGTTAGCTTATCTATATGAGGAGCTCCAAGGACTCCGTTATCACTTTTGATTAGATTAACTTGTTGCCCGCTGATCCAATCGCCAAGTTTGTAGTAGTTTGAACCTATTGGTTTTCTTGAAAAGAAAGTGCTGTTGATATCTTCATTTTCCAGTATATGTTTCGGTAAAATTTCTAGTGAAGCCCATGTATCTAGTGCGGGTGCATAATTTTGATCATAGGTCACAATGAAAGTATGTTCATCTGGAATTTTTGCTTCACTTACAAGCGTATAATCAGCCCCATAGGGCGTTCTTGTGTTTGGATTAGTTATTAGCTTCCAAGTAAAATATACATCCGCGCTAGTGAGCGGAACACCATCTGACCATTCAAGCCCTTTTTTGATTTTAAAAGTAATTGTTTTCTGGTTTTTTGAGATTTTCCAACTTTCTGCAATATCCGAGGTGAAGTTAAGATTTTCATCATATCTTATGAGGGAATTAAAAATTTTACTTGCAATTGCACTTGATGCACTGTCACCCGCTATCATTGAAATAAGGTTACTTGGCTCCGCAGACATTGCATTGATAAGAACGCCACCATTAGATAAATTATTATCTTTATAATCAATAACTTCTGAATTATTATTTGAGCAACTTATTAAAAAAATAAGCAACAAAATTAGTAAAAAAATTTGTTTCAAGATTATTCTCTTAATCAATTATTGTGGTATATCTATGGTTGTACCTATGATTATTATATGTGAATCAAGTTCATTAAATTCTTTTAGATCTTCTATAGAAACTTTGTATTTTCTAGCGATGCCTCCAAGAGTATCGCCCTTTGAAACATGATGTGTACCCACCGATGTATAATTAAAGTCACCTGTTCCTTTTAGGGTATATTTACTCTTAAGCTCATTGCTTTTTGGAATTAAAACAGTACTATTCCTTCTGAACGTGACCCTTCCATTTAGGTTGTTTATTCTTTTAAATGTACTCAAGTTAACATCAAATTTTTTAGCCACCCTCATAATTGACTCTCTTCTTTTGGGCTTGTACAAAATCCAATTAGAAAGAGGGCCGTCATGCTCGGCTAAATTTTTACTGTATGTATTAATTTTATATTGAGGTAATAAAATTGTAGTAGGTTGAGATTCTTTTGGTATCAATGGTCTTTTGTGATGCGCATTAAGCAACTCAAATTCCTCAGAAGATATATCTGCTAATTTCAAAATTAGATCTATATCCATTTGCTCAGTTATGGTTACTTCACCAAAATATGGTTCATTAGGGATTTCAAGAACCTCTACATCATATTTTGATGGGTTTTGTATGATGTATTTCATTGCAATTAGCTTTGACACATACTCATCCGTTTCTCTTGGAAGGCTAATCGTGTAGTAGTCTGTAGCTCTTTTACGTCTTTTATTTTTTTTAATTTCTCTGCTTACCTTTCCTTCACCTGCATTATAGGCAGCAAGCGCTAGCTCCCATGTTCCAAATTGTTTGTATAGTTTTTCTAGATAATTTAGCGATGCATTTGTTGATAGGATGACATTACTTCTTTCATCTTTCCACCAGTTTTGTTTCAGACCATAGTTTTTCCCAGTTGAAGGTATAAATTGCCAAAGCCCAACCGCCTTCGCATTTGATCTTGCAATGGGATTATATGCGCTTTCAATTATTGGAAGCAATGCAATTTCCATTGGCATATTTCTTTTTTTGACCTCATGGACAACATAGTAAATATACCTTTTAGCTCTTTCAAACATTCGATAAGTATATACAGGATGCTCGCTGTACCAGCGCTCATATTTTTTAACCACTTTCTTAGCCCATTTCTTTTTGGGATCGGGAATTCGATATCCTTTATTTACAATATTCCAGATATTTTCTGGCCTCTCCTGAATCCCAACTTCAGTTGTAAAGAGGCTTTTCTCATTTAATGGTTTAGGAATTGTAAGATAGAAATTTTTTTTGCTTTGAGAAATTTCGTTGCTATCAGCTTCCTCAATATATTCAAAAGTTTGTTGTTGGGCATTAATGCAATGACAATGATTGTGACTAGATTCTGCTTTAAGATTAATTGGGGAAATAAAAATTATTAAAACAAGACAAATGAAAAAAATATTTGTTGTAAGTTGATTCATTTTAAAAGTTATCCTTTCTTATTCTTCGCTCTTTAAATTGTGTTAAATTTTTTGATCGAAGAAAGGGGTTTGTTTTGAGTTCATCATAGAGCGTTGATGGAAGGGTAATATCTACGCCAGTTAATCTTTTTTTTCTTGATATAAGGTCTTTATTATTTTTTTCTTCCGTGAGTGCAAATTCAATATTTTTTTTTGTATATTCATGGGCACAAAAAATTTTAATTGACCCCGGCAGTTTTGATAATAACTTCAAGGATGTATGCATTTGAGAAAAAGTCCCCTCGAATAATTTTCCGCATCCACAACCAAATAAAGTATCTCCGCAGAATAGATGATTTTTATCGGCAAATACAATGTGATCAAGTGTATGTCCTGGTGTTTCAATAACCCTGAAAGAGATACCAAGTTCATTTATAGTTATAAGGTCATTATTACTTACTAAATCATAGGTGAAGTTAAATTCATTTTTAGGCCCATATATTTTGACATCTGGATAAAATTTAATTAAATCTTCTATGCCTCCAATATGATCAGCATGTTTATGTGTTATCAAGATGCCTTTTAGATTAAAGCCTTCTTTTTTTAACAAGCTTAATACTGGTGAGGAGTCACCTGGGTCGACTATGACTACATCCCTATTTTTTTTTATCATCCAAATATAATTATCTGTAAAAGATTTTATTGGGTGTATAGATATATTAGTATTTTTTGGTAGACTGAATTGCATATGTATTTAAAATTTTACTATAGATTTAATGGAATATTTTAAAAATGAATTGGTTTGATACTGAGTTAGGGAAGAGCCTTGTTGATTTTGAACAAAAGGTTATGCAAAAGTACCTTCAGCAGAAATTTGGTTATTATGCCTTGCAGCTAGGTGAGCATAAAAAAAATTTAATTAAAGCTGCAAAAATAAAACATCATATTATCGCAAGAGGCAAAGAGAAAAATGTCGACTTAGATGAAGAATGGTTACCATTCGATTTTGATTCAATTGATTTAATTTTATGTTTACATTTATTTGAAAGGGTAGGCAACCCACAAAAACTTATGGATGAGTTATTTAGGGTAACAGTTTCTGGTGGTTATATTATTTTATGTGGATTTAATCCAATAAGCTTTGCCGGCTTAAGGAAATTGATAAAATTTGATAATTTTTATCCCTGGAATGGAAGTTTTTTGAGCATTTCAAGAATACAAAATTTATTAAAGCAATCGGGATTTACATTGAGGGAATCAAAATTTGAACATTATCAACCTTTATTTTTTGATGGTAAATCAAACATTAACAATAATTTAGAAAAAATAGGTAACAGGTGGTTACCACTTTTTGG
>Ga0257123_1001511_pt1 | contig 13919 bp, 14 predicted proteins | sample SI106_135metaG_FD_190185 | JGI IMG/M metagenome (GOLD analysis project Ga0257123, IMG submission 190185) | Marine microbial communities from Saanich Inlet, British Columbia, Canada - SI106_135 | ecosystem: Environmental > Aquatic > Marine > Inlet | place: Canada: British Columbia | collected...
ACTAACATTATTACAAAGAATCCTAATACTTTCAAAATTGTGATTGTAACTTCTGTAATGTCTATGTTATCTACTCCACCATCTGATCCTGCGATTGATGATACTACTGATAATACGGCAATTGCTAAGATATCATCAACTACGGCGGCACCTATGATTAATCTAGCTTCTGGAGTTTTAATTTTTCCAAATTCACTTAATACTTGAATTGAAATTGCAATACTTGTTGCTGTAAGCGCTGTTGCAATTAACATTGATTGTAGTGCATCAAATCCAAACATTTGGAAAACTACTAACCCTGCAAAAAATGGAACTACTACTCCTAATGTTCCTACTGTAAACGACGCTTTTCCTCCTTTGAGAAATTCTTTTGGAGTCATTTCTAATCCTGCCATAAATAAAATTACAATTGCACCCATTTCTCCTAGTATTCTAATTTCATCATTTATCTGAAGTAATTGTTTTCCATCAATTACAAAAAACCCTCCTAATGCAAATGGGCCAACAATCATTCCTGCTAATAATTCCCCTAACACAATTGGAAGTTTTAATCTGAGGAAAAGTTCTGCCATTAGTTTTGCTGCAAAAAGTAGTATTCCTACACCAATTATTGTTTCAATAAAATGGGCATCACTCATTGCTATCTAGTAAAATCAAAGAAATCTGTCATATAAGGTGATGTTGAGTTAAAAATTATTTTTTTATTGTTAAATTAAGTAATTTTTATTGAGTTTACTGATACTCCTTTTTTAGAAATTACTTGTCCTATTTGCTGGCTTTTGATCTTATGTTTTTTAAATATTGATTTAATTTTGCTAACTTGATCTTTTGGTGCCATTATGCAGAATCCTACTCCCATGTTGAAAGTTTTGTACATTTCTTCTGCCTTCACCCCTTGATCTTGTATTAATCCCATAATTGGAGGTATTTTTGGAAGTGAGTCTATTTCATAACCTATGTTTTTGAGGCGTAATAGTTTGGTAAATGAACCTCCTGTAATGTGTGCTAATCCATTTATCTTACATTTTTGATTAATTTCGAGAACTGGATTTGTATAGATTTCTGTAGGTGTTAGTAATGCATCGCCTATGGTTCCAACTCCTTTAACTTTGTCTTTAACTGAATATTTTGTTAGCAAAGCTTTTCTTGCAAGTGAATATCCGTTTGAATGAATTCCTGAACTATTTACTCCAATAATTGCATCACCTGCTTTAATTTTATTTCCTAAAACCATATCTTTTTTATCTAATAACCCTACAACCATTCCTGCTAAATCAAATGCAAATCCTTTTCCTTCGATAACATCTGGCATGATTGCAGTTTCTCCACCAACAATTGGCATTGTAGATTTTTTTGCACCTTTTACTAACCCTTCTACAATTTTTTTAAATATGCCTACATCATTTTTGTTTGAAGCAATATAATCTACAAATGATATTGGTGTTGCACCAATGCAGATTATGTCATTTACATTCATTGCAACACAATCAATTCCTATTGTGTTGTATTTTTTCATCATATTTGCAATTACAACTTTAGTTCCGACCCCATCTGTATGTGTAGCTAATAGTTTTCCACCTGGAATTTCAACTATCCCTGCATAATGTCCAAACCCATGTGTCATCTTTGCTTTTTTCTGAAGTTTGTGTGTTGATGCAATTAATTTTCCAATTGCTTTTTGGCTTTGTTTAATTTTTGAAATATCTACTCCTGCTTTTTTGTATGTTAAAGCCATAGTTTGTTGCACATTTATTGTGAATAAAAGAATTTGCTTGTTATTTCGATCACATATACATTCCAGATGTTTCTTCTCTGTGCTCTACATATTTTTGAGACAATTCACTGAATTCTGAATGTATTCTGTCTTTTTCCTTTTGGAGTTCTGATGTATTAATTTTCATTTCATAAAATCTGTTTAATGCTTCAATTAGGGTTGCAGCGGCCCCTACATCAGGCTCTGTTTTGTTTGCTTTTGCTAATAATGTCAATCCTTGAATTTCTCTTACTAGGCATTCATTTAGTATTCCACCTGGAATTCCTGTAATGAACCCCTGAGGAATTAAACTGATGTCTTTATCTGCCATTGTTCTAACTAAATCTTCTTCTGCAGCACAATATGCTTTATCATCATGTTCGGTACTTGCAACTCCATCTAAAATCACAATTTCTTTAGATCCATTATTTTCTGCCCAATCTAAAATTGATGATACTAATGTATACAGTCCTTCCATTCGTAATGTTATTTCACAAATTATTGCACAAATTGTTCCTTCTGGATTTGCATAGAATCTAAAAGGATGGCGTAATCTTCCTCTCATAAAAACAGTTGATGGTGGAAGATATTTTGATCTCATAACTGCAATTTCTGTCATTTTTAATTCTACAATCATGTGATTAATTGAAAGAGGACCTACAAGTCCTGCTCCAACAAATCCTGCAAAAATTATTGGATTTTTTAATTCCATTTTTTTAATTGGAAATACTTCTGCTTCTGGAAATTCTTTTTCCACAGTTTGCCTCGATATACTCTATCTAATTACTTTTTTGCATGAATAAATTTAGCATTACTCTTCCTTTATCTGTAATTGTATAGATTACATTTGGTCCTACTGCTTCTTTTTCAATGAAATTATAATTTACACACAGATGCAAATAATTCAAAAATGATCTTTTCATTCTAATTTTTGATTTTGAATATAGATGTGAAAATGTCATTGGATTTCCTTTAAGTTGGTATAACAACTTTAACAAAGATAACGTGCTGAAATCTCTGGTTCTTGCTTTTACTGCATCTAGAATTTGCTCTTCTCTCTTTATGATAAAGTCTTCAAATTGATCTGCAACTTCTAGTGGTACATATGTTAGTCTTGCTTTCATTATACCGTATAGTACGGTACGTTACCTTATTAGTCTTTGACTTGTTTATTATTGATCCATCTGAGTGGTTTTTTTACACCTAATTTTGTATTTTAGATCGAATTATTGAGCCTATGTTTTTCATATTTATGATTTTACTGAACTTAACTTGAATTGGTAAACTTGTAAAATTATAATGAATCATCTCCTTTAAACAACCATTATCTAAAATTTGATTATGGAAGTAATACTAAGCGCAGTATTATTGTTAATTGGATTAGTAATGTTATGTTTTGGTGGAAATTGGTTAGTTAGTGGCGGTGTTGCTATTGCTAAAAAATTTCGTATTAGTAATCTTGTAATTGGTATGACCATTGTTGCATATGGTACATCTACCCCTGAACTTGCTGCAAGTATTGCAGCTGCTGGAGATCATAGTGCAATAATTTTGGGAAATATTATTGGAAGTAATATTGCTAATGTTGGAATGGTTATCGGTGTTGCTGCAATTCTTGCTCCTCTTGCAATTCAAAAATCTGTATTACGAAAAGAAATCCCAATAATGTTGGGTGTTACTGCATTACTTGTTTTATTATCTATCGATGGTGAACTTTCGCAATATGATGGTCTTTTACTCCTTATTGGATTGGGTATTTTTGCAGTTTATACATTTAGAAATGTATTAAAACAAAGAGAAAAAAGTAAAGCCGATTCTGATTCTGGTAAAAATAATATTTATCTAAAATCTATTGGATTAATTGGAATTGGTATTATTGTTTTGTATATCGGAGCTATCCTTACAGTAGACAATGCTGTAATTATTGCAACTGAATTTGGTTTATCTGAAAAAATTATTGGATTGACTGTAATTGCAGTTGGAACGTCTCTTCCAGAATTAATTACTTCTATAATTGCAATTCGTAAAGGACATACTGATATAGGAATTGGAAATATTATTGGAAGTAACATCTACAACATTTTAATGATCATGGGTGTTGGTGCATCTCTTGGAGGTATTTTGATTACTGCTGATGTTTATGTCGATTACGCGATAATGATTATCTTTAGTATTTCGTTGTTAATTGGTTTGAAAACTCACATAATTAAGAAACCCATGGGCATAATTTTGGTCACAGGTTATGTTTTGTATCTCATAACCACATTTTTTAAATAATTTGTGCCTAGATTTGATATTTTAAATTGAATTCACTGCTATATCTTCAACTTTGATTGAGGGGGTAATTGATGGCAATGATGCCCATTGCATAACTCTTCTTTGATCATTTCCAATATCTGAAATATTTTTTAATAATGTTGGAAGATTGTGTACAATTCTTACTGATTTTCCTGGTCCTACTATCTTTCCATTTTTAATTATTCTAATTCCGCTTCTTGCAGTACATGAAAAATCACCTTTGATTGGATTTACTGCATATGTGTACCATAATCTTCCCACTAACAACCCATGTTTTGTATCTTTAATCATATCTTCTTGTGAGCTACTCCCTTGTGTAATTGTCAGATTATGTGGTGCTGAAATTGGAATTGGTTCTGCACTTCTTCCCATGGGTGAACCCATTCGTATCGCATTACCTGATGATTCTTTTTTTCCTTCTTTGTAACTATCATAAAGGTTTGAAAAACTATTTTTAAAAATACCATTTTCAATTAATTTTATTTTCTCTGTTTTTATTCCTTCATCATCTATTGATTTTGTTCCAATGCCTTCTGGTATGTGTGGGTCATCTGTTAAATTGAATTCCTCTGTTGATATTTTATTTTTAAAATTATTTGAAAAACAACTTTTTTTTTCTTTGAATGTTTTAAAATTAAAATTTGCTGCTACAACAAATGCTAACAATTCTCCTACTGAATAGGGATCAAAAATTATAGAATATTTCTCTGAATTAATTTTTTGGGGATTAATTGAATCTATACACATATTTTTTGCATCTAATCCTATTTGTTCTGGAGAAAATTTTGATAATGTTCTACCACATGCATGACCAATTCCTGAAACTGGTAATGTACTGTGTTCTGATTCTGCATTAATAATTCCTGAAATGTATGTAGATTCATTATTGAAATTTAGTTCGTTAGAATTACTTAATTCAAAATTTTCGTAAACAATGTTTAATGAACCTGTAATTGTGTCTATTTTTTTGTTTTCAGATGAATTAATCATATTTTGAGCGATATCAGTTGCTTTTGAACCTGAAATTTGCTTTAATTTTTTATCAAAAGTCCCTTCTAATTGTGTAAATTCTTTCTTTTCTGGTAAACCTTTCCAAAATTCTCTAGGTCTTAGTTTTAGAGTTGTTTTTAATCCATTTTCAATTGAATCTAATATGTTTTCTTTATTGGTTGTTTGTATTGATGTAATTTTTTTTTGATGAATGATTCTTACTCCATAATTTTTATCAAAATTTTGTTTAATCTCTACAATTTCTGAATCTGTGATTCTTACTGTTGTGATATTTTTTTTAACGACAACAACTTCACATTCATCAATACCGATATTCTTTGAATGTATTATTGCCTTTTCTAAGGCTGACAATTATTCTTCTCTTGGATTTTTGTATTTGAATTTATTAATTTTAATTAATTCTGCGTATGATCCAAATTGAGAATAATCTGTAATCTTATCTAGCCCCTCTTCAACTTCATTTTCTGTTTCAAACTTTTTTAACATTTTGTATTGTGTGTTTCTCTCAGCTGGAATTCTTCCTATTTCTCTTACCATTCGTCTTATTTCTTTTGGTCTTAACAACTGTCCGTATTCTGAACCTGCTGATGTCGATATACTTTCATTGATTAATGTTCCTCCAAAATCATTTGCTCCCCACATCAATAGTAGTTGTGACATTTTTTGACCTTCTTTTACCCAAGACATTTGGATGTTATCAATTGAATTGTTGAACATAATTCTAGCAATGGCATGTGTAAGTAAAACATCATTTCCACTTCCTCCTTGTTGGATTCCTTCGTGGAGTTGATGTTTATACATTGGTGCTTCTGTATGAACAAAATTCAGTGGAACAAATTCAGTAAATCCTCCTGTTTCTTTTTGAATTTCTCTTAATTTTACAATATGATTTACTCTTTCTTCTAGTGTTTCTAAATGACCAAACATCATAGTTGATGTGGTGTTTATTCCTATTTTGTGGGCTCCTTTGATAACTTCTTCCCATTGCTTTACTGTAATTCTTCCTGGAGAAATTTTATCTCTTAATTTTTGATCTAATATTTCTGCAGATGTTCCTGGAAGTGTATTTACTCCTGCGTCTTTCATCCTTTTTAGAAATTCTTCAATTGAAACGTTTGATCTAGTTGCTCCGTAAAGAATTTCTTCAGGTGAAAATCCATGAATGTGAATATTTGGAATTTCTTTTTTGATCTCTCTGCATATTTTTTCATACAAATCTCCTTCCATGTCTGGAGGCAATCCTGCTTGAATACAAACTTCTGTTGCACCTAAATTATGAGCTTCTTTTGCTCTACGTACAATTTCTTCTGTTGGTAAGAAATAGCCTTCTTCTTCTCTAAAATCTCTACTAAATGCACAAAAACCACATTGCTTAATACACACATTTGTAAAATTGATATTTCTATTAACTACATATGATACAATATTCCCTACTCTTCTTTTTCGTAACTCATCTGCTACTAATCCCACAAGGTGGAAATCAATTCCTTTTGTTTTGTATAATTCCAATCCATCTTTAGATGATATCTCTTTTTCAGATAATGCATTGTTCAAAATTTCAGATACTATTGGATCTGCATTTCTAAATAGTGAATCTATGTTAAGTGTCATCGCCAATATTCCTCTTTTACGTACCCTTCTTCATTTTTAATCACTGCTATTTTATCTCTTAACTTTTTATTAATAAAAGAAAGGAATTCTGGATATATTGGAAATCTACATTTTAAATCAAATCCTGCTTTCTTTGAATTTTCTTCTACTTTGTTAATTTCTGGCCATGAAAATTCTGGATTTACAAAATCTGGTGTAAGTGGTGATATTCCTCCCCAATCGTTGATTCCTACTTGTAAGAAACTTTGATATGATCTTGGAGATAGATTTGGAGGAATCTGTATGTTCATTTCTGGCATTATGATTCTTGACAATGCTATAATTTTTTTAAAATATTCTTCATTAGCTGATGGGACATCTTTCATCATTGTATCTGGTTTTGGTTGAAAATTTTGTAAAATGACTTCTTGAATATTCCCATATTTTTCATGCAGGTCTTTAATTGCTAATATTGAATCTATGATTTCTTCTATTGTTTCACCAATCCCCACAAGAATCCCTGTAGTCATTGGAATTCTTAACTTGCCTGAATTTTCTAAAATTTTTAATCTGGTTCGTGGATTTTTACTTGCGGCTAAGTAGTGAGGCATTCCTTTTTTTGTTAATCTTTCACTAACATTTTCAAGCATAATTCCCATTGACACATTTGTTTTTTTGAGTTCTTTCATTTCATCAAAATTTAGATTTCCTGCATTTGTATGTGGAAATAATCCTAATTCTAATGCCATCTCTGATGAATGTATCAAATATTCTGCTGTTGATTTGAATCCATTTTCTTTAAGCCAGTTACGAGCTTCTGGATATTTTTTTTCTGGCTGCTCCCCTGTCACAAAAAGTGCTTCTATGCATTTGTATTTTTTTGCTAATTGTAATACATCCTTAATTTGTTGTTTTGACATTAATGATATTTTTTCTTCTCCTGGCTCTGCCTTGTATGTGCAGTATGAACAAGTATCTTTACAGAGATTGATGATATTGAAAAATGCTTTTTTTGAAAATGTAACTGAATTATTTTTATTTTTAATTCTTAGATTTTGTGCAGTTAAAAATAGATCATTTGAGTTTTTTATTGAATTTTGATAAATATCTATAATTTCTTGACGATTAATTGATTTATCTTCTAAGACATTGTTTAGGATTTCTGATTCTAATATCAAATTGGTCATCAGAAGAATTTTTTAGTGGATGTATTTATGCTTGTATCTATTTTTTCTAATTTGGTCTTTCTTGAAGGATAATTGTAACATTTGTAGTTCTATCATCTCTTAAAATCTCTAAATCCATTTCATCTCCAACTGTTTTTACTCTTTGAAGATGTATCAAAATATCATCTATCTTTCTAACGTCTATTCCGTCTACTGCGAGAATTATGTCTCCTCCAACTGGATAATCTTTCCCTTCAACTTCTATTGTTTTATTAGATCCAATTAACCCTGCATCTGATGCTGGACTGTCTTCTACTACTGTGATGATTAAGAATCCTAATGCATCCTTCAATCCTAATACATTTGCCATATCTGGATTGATATCTCTGCCTGAAATTCCAATCCATGGATGTTTGTATTCTCCTTCACTGATCAAAGTTGGAACAATTTTTGCAACTGTTTGTGATGGTATGGCAAACCCTACTCCCGTAAATTCACCTGTTGAAGATTGTATTGCAGTATTAATTCCTACAATGTCTCCTCTCATGTTTAATAATGGCCCCCCTGAATTTCCTGGATTAATAGCTGCATCTGTTTGAATTACATCTGGTATGGAATATCCTGAACCAGATGGAAGTAACCTTCCCATTTGACTAATGATTCCTGATGTCATAGAACCTGATAATCCAAATGGATTGCCTATTGCAGTTATTGGTTCTCCTACTTGTAGATTAGATGAATCTCCAAGTGATAATGGATGTAATAATTTTAGATCTGCATTAACTTTGATTACCCCTATGTCTGTATATTTATCAACTCCGATAATTTGTGCATTGTATGATCTACCATCTAAAAATGTAACAACTGTTTTTGTTGAATCTTCTATTACATGTGCATTTGTAATTATGTGTCCTTTCTTGTCAAATACAAAACCTGAACCTACTCCTCCTGTTTCATTCTCTGTTTGATTTCTTTGTGTATTGACTCTGACAACTCCTGGCTCTGCCTTTTCAAAAATATCAATTAACGATAATGTTTTTGATTCTATTAACATTAAATTATTAATTTCATCTATTTGACTTTGCATTTGTATTGCGGTTTCATCTGATTGTGATGGTATGATAAATAATGCTGTAAATATGATAAATACACTGATACTTCCTACAGTTGCACCTACAAATATCCCTGATTTATCCATGAGATCGTTATTTTCTTATGTACATCTAAAAGTATTACTGCTTTTTCTATATGCTGAGTGAACTTTGTGTATGGTCTTTCATTGAATAATTTCTGCCTCTCCATGAAACTGATGATGAACCTTTAGCTTGAATTAATCCTGTGAAAAATCCTAAAGTAACTACTAGTCCTCCTAGTGGTGCACATAATGCATGAATTAATTTCAAGTTTAATCCCATTTTTACTTCAATCACTGCTCCTGTGTAAATTAATGCTGATGCAATTGCTGCTGAAGTATATAGAATTTTTGTAGACATTGATTCTATTGGAATAAAATTTGTAATTGCAAAAATTGGGAATGGAATAAATAATAAAAATAACACTGCAAGAAAACTTCCAATTGCAATTTTTTCACTTTGCAAATAAAGTGGAATCATTAATCTTTTTAGTGCATGCCATAATGTACTTGCGTCTCTGGCCCAAACCGCATCTATTAGATGATCTCCTCGAACAATTCTCATTTTATGACCTGTTTCTTTTACTTTTCTTCCTAGTGCACCATCTTCAATTATTTCATGTTTGACTCCCTCATGCATTCCTACTTGTTCATATGTTTTTTTTGTAATTATGAAAAAACTTCCAAAAAAGTATGCTGCCTTTTTCTTTGGATTGTTTACATTTATTGCTGAAAATCTTGTGTGCAAAAATGTTGATATCATTGGTAGAGATACTTTGGTTAAAAAATCAAATGTAAGTAATCTTGGAATTGCTGATAATGCATCTAATTGTAAACTAAGTAGATGTGATACTGATAGGGAAATTACTTGGTTTGAATGCTTTGTATCTGCATCTGTAAATAGAAGTAACTCTCCTGTGGCTTGTCTATATCCTTCCATACATGCCCAATTTTTACCCATCCATCCTTCTGGTTTTTTATTTGCTGAAACATGTATGATTTTAGAATTTTTCTTTGAATAATCTGTAATTATATCTCCTGTAGTATCATTTGATGAATCATCAATTACTACAATTTCATAATTTTGATAATCTTGATCAATTAATGAGTCTAAACAATCTGCTAAGTATTTCTCTTCATTTCTTGCAGGGAGAATGATTGAAACTTTAGGTGTTGCATTATTTGTATTTTCAAATTTATCTAAATATGGTGTTAATGTAAATGTCTCAATCATTGATTTGATTAGATATATCCAGGCAGCACAAATTCCAATTAGAATTGCTACAACTATGTAGATGATTATCTCGATGATTACTTCCATGTTTTATTTCTCGATTTCTTCCTTGATACTATTCATTGCTTGTTCTGTTCCACTTTTGATGTGATTTTTTATTACTCCCGTAAACATGTTCATCATTCCTGATAATTTAATGTCCCATGATGTTTCAAGAATCACACTATTGCTTTTAGGAGTTAACGTGATAATTTTTGTTCCATCTAGAATTCCTTTTGTGAATTTAGCTTTGATTGTTTCTTTAGGTTTTAATTGAATTTCTTGTAAACATTTTTGGTCTCTAAATGCTATTGTAATTTCTCTTTTGATGATGCCTCCTTCTATTGATAGTGTTTTTACTTCTTTCGTACCTTTCCAAAATTTTGGCTCATTATCTATGTCTGAAATAACCTCCCACACCCTCTCTACTGTGGCATTAATCTCTGTTTGAACCACAATTGTTGCCATCTTTAATTCAATTCATTTTGCATCAAATATATTACATTCCACTTCGTATTGAAACAGACTGTGATGGGCCAACGCCTAAAATCCAGAACATTAACTCCGGTTCTAATGGCCTTGACCATTCTTCCGTCACAGTCCCTTAAAATTTAAAAGAACATCAAATTTACTTGTTGTATGCCAAAAATTGAAACTTTTGATGCTGGAACTTTTTGGAAAAATGCATATGCTCATCAACGTGGTAAATTATTAAAAAAAGTCAGTGTCCCTGATGATCAAATTATTGAATTGGCTAATAAAAAATACATGGAATTACCATCTGCTTTAAAATATGAAATTGAAACTAGTGGAATTACAAAAAAAGAATTACAATAATGCAAATTCATTTTAAACCGATAAATTTAGATAAGTTATGACAACTGTTTCTTATGATGATTTTGCAAAATTAGACATTAGAGTTGCTAAAATTATTGCAACTGAATCTATTGAAGGTAAATCTCGAATAATTAAAGGTCGAATTGACTTAGGTGGTGATGATCAAAGAGATGTTATCATTGGAGGTGCACAGTATTTTCAACCTGATGATATTGTTGGAAAAACTGTGATTGTTCTTGCAAATTTGGAGCCAAAAACTATGGCTGGAGTTGAATCTAATGCCATGTTATTAGCTGCGGATGTTGATGATAAACCATATTGGCTAACTGTCACTGAAGATATTGCATTGGGAAGTCCTATTAAATAAATTATTTTTTATTTAATCGTATACCATCAAGTCTTTTTCTTCTAATAACGAATGAACATTATTTACAGATCTGTATACTTCTGTTTCCAGTTTAGCACCAACACAAACCAATTTTCCTGATGCAAAAATCAAAATGACTGTTTTTGGATCAAGCATTCTGTGAATCAATCCTGGGAATTGCTCTGGTTCGTACATACTTCTTGGTAAAGTTCTTGCTGCTTGTTCTAAGTTGACTTTACCTCCAAGATTAATTGAAGATACGATATTTTGAATTGAAACTACGGCGTCTTTTTTCACTTTAATTCCCCCTTTTCGAAGTTGTTGAACTACTGTTTTCACTGCTTTTTTTGCTAATTCTTCAGATTTAGAACCAGTACATACCATTTTACCTGAACTGAAAATCAATGTTGCACTCTTTGGAGTTTTTAGTCTAAAAACTAGTCCTGGAAATACATCTGGGTGATATTCTACGTCTGGAAACTTCCTTGTAATGTCGTTTAAATCCATTTTTTGATCAACTGATGCTGAGGCTACTACGTTAACTATGCTTATCATTGGTTTTGTTTGTGGCATGTCCAGTTTTTTTTCATTCTACTATATAAAAGGACTATTTCTTATCAAATTTTGAGGATTTAGTTCCATTTCACCAATTGACGAATCATTTAATTTAGATTTGAAAATTTTTATCCTTATTGAATTTCACAAATTTTGATTTTGATCAAATGTTCTCTATGGGTGATGAGACAAATCCATTAATGATGTTAATCTGGATTCTTCCAATAATTCTTTTTGTATTTTATGGGCAACAAATTCAACTCCTAGTGACATCTCGTGAAATTAAAAAAGGAATCAAAAAATTAAATGGATTTAGTTTGAATTCTAAAAAAGAATTAATTGATTATGTAAAGAAAAATATTGATTCTACAATTGATCCTACAAAAAAAATTGAACAATTTTTAGATTATTTTACAATAATGCCTGTTGATATGGATCCTAATGGAATTGTTGAAAAAGTACGACATACTGTAAGATCAAGGGAGGATTATACTCGTAATCATGTAAAATCTCTTTCTCCTAAACTTAATGAGATTGAATTAAGTCGGATACAAACTTTACTTGAAATTGCATCATCGTTACAAATGATTCACAAGATAGTTAATCATATGTTTTTGACTGCAAAAAAACAAAAAAACTATCCCTTAATTTTACCTGTTCAAATGATTCTTCCATTCCTTATGGAACATGCAAAAGCGATGGATGCTGCTATTCCTGCATTTAAAACAGGCCAACCTCTTGGTGATGGAATTGGGCCAATGGTTGTTGGAAAAATGATGTTAGATGTTGAAAAAGAAATTATTTCATTTCAAACAGTTCTTGCAAAAATAAATTATAAAGGAAGAAAATTATTTTTATTAAAAGCAGAAGGTCCTGCTTCCACTGTTGGTAGACCTGATGATGCGTTACAAAAAATTGTTAATGATAATAAAATTGACGCAGTAATTATGATTGATGCTGCATTAAAAATGGAGGGTGAAGATTCTGCATCTGTTGCACGTGGATTTGGTGCAGCAATTGGTGGCATTGGAACTGAAAAATTTCAAATTGAGCATATTACAACTCAAAACAATATTCCTGTTTTCTCAATTGTGATTAAACAATCTGTAAAAGAAGCAATTACTTTAATGACTAAAGACATTGCAGATCAGGCTGACAATGTACGCTCACAAGTTTATGACATGCTTCTTGAAAATACTCTTGAAGGGCAATCTGTAGTCATAATTGGTGTTGGAAATACTTCGGGAGTTCCCCAATGATATTTTCTAAAGAAAAAACAACCCTTGCATATACTATTGAAAAATGCTCAAAATGTGAAAAATTCCATAAAAGAGATTTTTCTGAAGGTGACATTTTATTTGCAATCTCATCAAAATGTACTTTTTGTGATGGTATTACTACTATTGACAAAATATTTGGTGAAATTTTAGAAAGATAATTTTTTTATAATTATTTTATATTATAATTGGATAAATACGGTATATTTTCTTAATTGAATAATAACATGCTGAAAAATAAATTAAATTTAGCAAAACAATGTGCTATAAAACAACACAAAGGGCAATATCGTAAAAATAACAAAACTCCTTACTGGCATCATTTACGTGATGTTGTAGATAATCTTGAAATGATGGGTATTACTGATGAATCTATTTTGTGTGCTGGATGGCTACATGATTCTATAGAAGACACATCCTTTGATTTTGATGATATTTCAAAATATTTTGATAAAAAAACTGCTCAAATTGTATCTGATGTGACAAAAGAAACTCGTCTACCTAAAAATCAACAAGAAAAAAATTATCTAAAACAACTATCAATCTCTTCTTGGCAAGCTAAGGTTGTTAAACTTGGAGATATTTTAGCAAATATTTCTGATTTAAAAAATTCTGAATTAACTAAAAAACAAAAGGTTATCCAAGTAAAATATAAAATAA
>Ga0257123_1001528_pt1 | contig 13816 bp, 4 predicted proteins | sample SI106_135metaG_FD_190185 | JGI IMG/M metagenome (GOLD analysis project Ga0257123, IMG submission 190185) | Marine microbial communities from Saanich Inlet, British Columbia, Canada - SI106_135 | ecosystem: Environmental > Aquatic > Marine > Inlet | place: Canada: British Columbia | collected...
AGAGTGCCCACGTCCCGCATGGTCCTCGATTGCGAGAGAATTTGGAGAATCTTCTATGGAAAGGAAAGCAAATGACACCGACTGAGAAGCCGAGTGGTGCACCCTTCCCAAATTTCGACTCAATCCCTTGGGATAAAGCTCGAAAGCTTGTCAGAAGACTGCAAATGCGTATCGCAAAGGCAAGGAAGAGTGGGAAGATTTGCAAGGTTAAAGCCTTGCAGTGGACTCTCACTCATTCTTTTTACGCCAAAGCTTTGGCTGTAAAGAGAATCACTTCCAACAAAGGTAAGAATACCCCTGGAGTGGACAGGGTTACCCTGAACACTCCGGGGAAGAAGATGAAGATGGTCCTTTCTCTCAGAAGAAGGGGCTATAAACCTCTGCCTCTGCGCAGAGTATATATTCCCAAAGTAAACGGTGCAAAACGTCCCCTTGGAATACCTACGATGAAGGACAGATCCATGCAGGCTCTGTACCTGATGGCTTTGGAACCGGTAGCAGAGGTTACCGCGGATCCAAATTCCTATGGTTTCAGAAGGCATAGACGCTGTGCGGACGCAATTGAACAGTGTTTCAGGGCGCTCGCAATAAAAACCGCTTCGGTATGGATACTTGAGGGTGACATTGTATCGTGCTTTGACAACATCTCTCATCAATGGATGCTTGAGAACATCCCTTTGGATAAACACATGCTCAGGCTTTGGCTGGAGGCTGGTGTCATGGATGGAAGGAAGCTATTTCCAACCTCCAGGGGCACCCCGCAGGGAGGAATTATTTCGCCCACTCTTGCCAATATGGTTCTGGATGGTTTGGAATCCGCAGCAAAGTCGGCTGTAAAGAAAAAGGGCTCAAAAGTTAATGTGATTCGCTATGCGGATGATTTCGTTATTACCGGCAACGATCAAGAAATCCTGGGGAAGGTCAAAAAGGCCGTAACCGAATTTCTTGAACCAAGAGGGTTATCTTTACACCCGGGGAAAACGAGGATCACCCACATTAACGAAGGATTCACATTTTTGAGTCAGAACTTTAGGAAATACAGCGGCAAGTTACTGATTAAGCCCGGCAAGGAAGCCATTAAGAGCTACCTTAGTCGGGCTAAATCAATCATTCGGTACTTATGCAATCGAGATCTTGCAACGCTGGTAAGACGACTCAATACTCTTTCAAGAGGATGGGGTAATTACCACCGTCATATTGTAGCGGGTCAGACTTTTGCACGTTTGGATTCTATTATATTCCATACGTTGTTTCGTCGCATGTGTAAGATGCATTCTAAGAAGGGTAAGTACTGGGTTTACAGGAAGTACTGGGGCTCAGAACTCTCGCCTATTTTTAGAGTGTCGAACCGGAGGGATGGTCTGTACTATTCCCTTGTTAGACTATGTTCTCTTGGGATTCGTAGACATATCAAGGTCAAGGGAGAGGCGATTCCGTTTCTCCCTGAGCACTTTGCTTACTTTGAAAGGAGGCGTGCTTCCGAATGTCTTCGCTGATCATTCATATTTCTTTTCTTACTTTTGTTAGTTTCTTGCCGGGCTTCCACAACCAGGAATTGTCCTTTGAGGGCTTGAGCCGTATGAAGGGAAACTTTCACGTACGGTTCTTAGGGGGGAAAGGGGCTTCTGGCCCCTGACCTACCCGATCACCGTTTACCTGTGAGCCAAGGAGGGAAACACGTTGTGGACAACCTGATTACTTTATGCGAATCCCACCATCGAATGGTGCACAAGACTATGGAAAAGAAAGCTCAAAATAATGGTGCTTGAAAGGTTCAGGGAATCCACTGATGAAGAAGCCCACTCCCTCGCGGACTACTTCAAAGCTGAGTTTCTAGTCTTCGGTCCCAGCGGAACATGTCTGCTGTGGACACATCCATATAGAAAGCCACAAATACAAAGGCCGATGATGGATATGTGCCTTTACTATAGGTAGATTAACGCAGAGGGTTAAATAGCCCTTTCTGCGGCTAAGGCTCGGTGACCGGGGATGTCTTGTTGAGATAGAATAGCTTTTTACACCGGGAGGGATTTCATGGGAGTTCAGGTAGGCATCGGAATCAGTCGCATTAAGGACAGTTTTGTGGCTGGAGTCCAGGCTACCCGGGAAGCGTGTCGTGATATCAGGGAACCAACCTTAGTAATCTGCTTTGGAAGCATCCATCATGATCATCATGAGCTTTACGAGGGAATCTGTACCCAGATTGACTCTAAAATCCTCCTGGGATGCTCAAGCTATGCTGAGATCTCACCTTCTGGTGTGAGTCGTGGAACCATAGTGGTTATGGCACTTTTTCTACCGGGGGTGCGAGTAAGACTCGGCGAGGTTTCCAATTATACTGATGAGAAAAGTCTAGGTAAGGAGCTTTCCCAATCCCTTTCCAACCAGGAGCTGCCGGAAGGTTCCATGAGACATCTCCTCTTGACCCTTCGTGGAATTGGAGCCGGAGGTGAGGAATTTCTAGAGGTACTACAGAAAGCCTTTGGAGATATCGCGATCTTCGGGGGGTTGGGCGGCTGTGATTACGATGTGGGAATGAGTCACCCCGATTTCTGGAGGAGTTACCAATATCTCACCAAGGGAGTGAGTCCTGGCGGAGCGAAGGCAGCCCATCTTTGTCTTCCTGAAAACGATTACCAGCCTGCCTTTGGATATGCGCATGGGTGGACTCCTGTAGGACCGGCAGTCACGATTACAAGGGCTGAGGGACCGGAAGTATATGAGGTTGACGGTATCCCCGTATTTGAGTTTTATCGCCAGTTCCTGGGGGGAACTGATTCCCGCGAGTTCTTTGAAGGGATGATTCAGAGGTATGCCTTCTCCGTAGACATGGAATACGAGGGATTTAAGCGATCTGTTGTTCGTTTGCCCGTAAAATGCGACTTTTCTAAAGGCTGTATCACTTATTTTCCTGTCCAGGATCTACACGGAATTCAAGTACGTCTGCTGCATGGGGATCGTAGAGGAGTTCTGAATGGCGCTCGCAGGGCAGCTCAGCGCTGTAAAGATGCCCTTATGGGAATGGAGCCAGCTCTATTGATCAATATTAGCTGTTGTACCCGAGCGGTGATTCTTCATAGTCGTGTAGATGCAGAAGTTGAAGCGATTCAGGAAGTCTTTGGTAAGGAAATTCCTATTGTTGGTTTCTATTCCGGAGGAGAGATTTTTCCTTACCTGAGCAAATACGAGGATGTGGTAGATCCCGGAAATGCCTTAAATCATTCTCACTACCATGCGACAACTGTGGGTGTAATGGCCCTCGGAACCCGATTGCCCATCGAAAAAGTGGTTCGTGAGGGACTCTTTATTGACCGAGACGTGCAGCGTAACGTGGATGATATTCAGAGACTACTCAAGGAAAGTGAAGGAATACTTGACGATACCCAGGGATTTCTTACTGCCATTTCACGAAAGAGCTATGAAATTAGTGAGATTCTCAAAGAGCAGAATGAGGAACTTCAGCAAAAGAATGAGCAAAATCTTCGTCTACAGGAGATTGTTCACCGTTACACACCTCATGAGGTCTGGTCTGAGGCGGGAAATAGTGCCAAACGCGGGGACTATGAAATACCCGAACGAGAAGTCCACCGCGTTTACCTATTCATGGATGTACAAGGCTTCACAGCCTTTAGTGAAAAACATGATCCTACTGAGGTTATCCAGCACTTGAATGCGATCTTCAATCCTGCTACAGAATTCATCTATGAGCATGAGGGAGATGTGGATAAATTTATCGGTGACTGTATCTTCGCAGTTTTTCCTGATTCACCTCATGCGGTTCAGGCGGCACGGAAAATCCTCGGGCTTTTTGATGACTTGAAAGAAAAGGGAAATCCTTTCCAGGTACGCATTGGCATTAACAAGGGAAGAGCTATCCACGGAAATGTTGGCTCAGCAAACAGGCGCGAATACACATTTATCGGGGATGCTGTAAATCTTACCCAGAGGCTGGAATCCAGTTGCAGCCCAGGTCATATTCTACTTTCCCCTGTTGTCTACGATACTTGTGGAGCACAATTTGAGCAGGTTCAGGAACGGGAAATCACCGTCAAAGGAAAAAAAGAACCCCTCAAGGTTTTTGAATGCAGATAGGGAGCAAACCAAATGTTTTGGACATACAATTTGCCGGATTGTTTATTAATCTTCTCTACTTTAGCTTGACCCTGTCTCCTATTTTTCGAAAGTGAACCCCTTGCTCAATGATGGAAACTGGAATATCAAGCACCCTGCCGTTACCGGCCTTATCCTTGACCTCTACCCTGATGACGTCGTAAAAGTTGGCATTCGGATAGAGATGATACACAGTGAGAATTTTAGATTGCTGGTAAATTCTACCTTTAGTGGAAGACTTGGCTTTAAAGCGATGTTCTGACTGGTCGTCAGAGATGTGTCTTACTTTTGGATTTGAGGAAGTGAAGAGTACTTTTCCGTCCGGAGCGCTACTGACCTTGATATCGATTTCATCCAGATCTTGATTATCCGTCGCCTCCACTTTGACTATGAAGCGGACATCTTCTGGAATGTGATAGGCGAGATCCCTTTCTTGAGTTGAGGGGCTGATCTGGTTGATAAGAAAGTGGGATACTTTATCGGCAGGATTTGCCCGAAGCAAGGTTTCATCTCGTTCTTCATAGATTGAGGAAGAGTTGAAAATGGGATTATTTTCAGCGCGTTTATCCTCGGTTCTAAAGATCACCACACGATTAGAATCATTGTCTGGATTTTGAGACGGGTCTGGCTCAAAGCCCTGGGCGCCCAGAAGGGTATATTCGACCTTTTTATTGTATTTAAACTCCATCAGTGTTACCCGGAAATTAGGAGGATCATTGTCCTGAACAACCAACTTACCCACGCGAGTTGCCCGTCTTTGCAATTCGTTGTTGTAGTAACGCCCAATCTTGTTTTCCAGTGGTTGTGAGGCGGCCCGACCATCAGCCCCCATCATGCCATCCTCACCATAATTCTCGGCACCCTGTCTGCGATACCAGTTACTGGCGAATTGGAATTTTGGCCAGGACCCAAAATTGCCCTGGTTCCATGAACTTACCGTGGAGTTCCAATCGATAGAGGGATCGGAGAAATCAGGAAAGTCTTTGGTAATCCTAACATCCCGTGCTTTGGCATAGAGGTTATAGACCAGGCTGGACTCACCGGGATTTGGTTGGTCTCCATTGACAAAGAAAGGTGCCAGCAGGAACTGACCTCGAACTCTCCAACGCGTTGTAATAGAACAATCATCAGGATTTGCCGTGAGTGGTGAAGTCGTCAAAAGACATCCTGGTTTCCAGGGAACATAATCATCTTGAGCACCCGAACCCTGGCTTGAAGGGAGGTATTCAACTCTTGTTTTACCATCTGGATGGTCGGGAGTGAGGCTAAACGGGGCCTGATTAGCAACATCTGGAACCAGAGAGATCATCCAGGAATTGAGGCCAGGATGCTTAATAGTAGGATCTTCAGTACGAAGGTTTTGATCCCTTGTTCCCAGGAAGTTCTGAATAGCCGGATCGGAGCTAATCCCCTTTGTTGGGGGGTAAAACTTGGTTGAATTGATCTGATCGTTCACACGTTCCCAGCTTTGCTCATTTCCAGGTGAGTCTGTGCTCAGGGAGAATGGGGAATTTCTACGTTCTATGAAGACACCATCAGTCGGAAACTTGTTGCTGGGCTCTTTCCATGGATAGATGAAATCATCAGAGATGAGATTCTGAGGATTGTAAGAATACCCGGGAGAAGTCTCTACAGCCGGGGTAGATAGACCCAACAACGAGAGATCATAGATAGGAAGCCCAGATCCACGGTTGGTTAGTTGGTCCTGGTTGGTTTGTAAACTGGTGTAGGAGAGATGAAATCCGTAAGCCCTCTCACCCTTAGAGCCAAGGTTAGCGCTCTTGAGACCGACTCCATAATGATTTTTTGGGTCATAGCCAATCTCGTAGCTAAACTGTACAAGGGCTGGAACGCGCAGCCTCCTATCCTGTGTGATTCCGCTACCGTCGTTGCCAACCTTCTCGTAACTGTCCCACAATCCAAAAGGATTGTTGTCACTCACCTCTAGAACAACATCCCCATCCGCTCTCCCGCCGGTGGTGGCAGTAAGGGTTTGTCCCTCGACTGTTCTCATTCTTGGTGCTTTCATATCAAGGACGGCCACATCTACAAAGTGGTCGATTCTACCGCCCGGGGCAGTATAGCTAACTTCATTCCCTCCACTGGCTTTGAAGCCGCCGGGAACACGTCGGGTGCCGCCGATGTTCTGGGTGGATGAAAGTTCTAAACCAAAGGTACTGGCCTCAGGGTCAGGGGGGTTGGACCCAGGACCGGTTTCAAGAATTCTCTGGGTGGACAGAATGGGCCAGATGGATATCGAATCAGGTCCAAAGGAGAGGTTGGTCTTGGTGAAATCAAGAGGGTTATGACGACCATCAGCCAGGGAGGAAGGCCCCCAATAGACCGCATCGTAGTAACTATAATTACCGCTGCCGGCAGGACTTTCATCCCTCCCTTCCCAACTCATCACGGGATAGAAGAGCTGAAAGCCGATCTCCAGGATCGTAGGTTCAGTCGGAACCGGGAAGCTCAAGGGATGAATACGGCTATACAGGGAGCCAAAACCATCTGAGCTTGAAAAAGATCGAACGGGTCTATCGAGCTCGGAGAGGACATCAGAAGAATTGAGAACGGCCCCTGGATTGAATAGCGGTATCCTGACTCTGAGTGTACGGTCCCTGCGCCTCTCGGCTGCCGTATTCCCCATGTACCACATCAATGGTGAATCAGGTGGGGGAGACGGCTTCCCTTCTGAGTTGAGATTATTGGGAGCCAGGTTCTTTACCAGTTGCTCAAACCCCGAACTACCCTTCAGGATCATGAGATTCATCAAGAAGATCTCTGCCAGGTTCCCGGTTTTGATAATTTTCTTACCCACGGTCCCATCGGGTTTGGAGTAGCGCATAAACCACGCATACTTGATTTCCCACCAACTATATAGGGCTTCTGGATTCTCAATGAGATTCTGTCCCACCTCTACTCCATTGATCTTAGAGGGAAACCCGTCATCGGAGCCCAGGGTGCCCTGGTGAGCCGCTTGAAACTGTGCATCAGCACCCGTGGCGGCAATCAGGCTGCCATTGGCCTGGTAGCCCACCCCGGTTTCATAGTCTCCTGAGGCGTCATATCCCCTTCTCTCCTCAGCTGAGGGGTGATCCTTGTCAGAGGTACTGATTCTTGCTCCTGTCTGGGAGGCTGATGTAGACCAGTTGGATGGGTGGGTAGAGACCTTTTCCCGCGGTGAGAAGTTGAGATTTCCAGCCGCCAGAACTCCGCCTCCCGGATACGAGTAATCCCAGGCACCCACTCCCTTGAATTTGGTCTGGCGGCTATCGGGTTTACCGACGATGCCAAGACTCTGTGCGTCATAATTGAGATCTGCGAGTCGAAAGAAGTGGATTTCTGCCTCAGCAACGATGGGAGTTCTCTGATCCTGGTAAGTCACCACCAGGGGAGCTGAATTATTGGAAATGTTTCCCACAGGGAGGACCGGGAAGCGGCCTTCAACTCCAACCAGATCTCCATCATCAATCTGTGCATCGATCTGGTTGGTATGTTCAGAGATAGTGTCACTCCCATCAGGATAAATACCTGCCCTGGTTTCCTGATCCTGGGACAGAAAATTATTGGCTATGACCACTTCCCTGATTTCATCACTTGTCTGGGTTGGTCTGGCTCCTACCACTATTTCCATGGCATACCAGGTGACAGCCACTTCCGCGCTAATCGAGCTGGCAAGATCTAAGAAAGTTTTATCATCGGCATTGAACCGGGTTCCTCCGAAATAAAGAACCACACTGTAAATTCCCGGATCTTCAAAGGTGAAAGATAGTGCTTCAGGATCAAGTCCTTCGGTAGCAATACCAGCTGGATTAGCGTCTTCGAGATCCTTCCAACAGGTATCCTTAAGAACTCCGACAGTACCAAAGGGAACTTCTTTGTAGTTCAAGTCCACAAATCCTGCCTGGACCAGTACCTCCTTATTGGGAAGGGTACTCCCATCTGCCGAGTTTAAAAGCGGTTCACAGTTTGGTTGGTCATAATTTTTGAAGGCGTGTGGTGGGGTTTTGGCTTCTACTCTCCAGCGATATCGAAGATTGCTTCTGGAAGGTGTGGACGAAGTGTCGGGTCCTACGTCTGGATTTAGTAGTGTGCCCAGGAGTTGGCCTGGTTTCTTGATAAAGGAGGGAAGAAGGGTTCCCTGGCGTGAATCATCATCAAAAAAGTAATCTTCCACCCCAAGGGTGCGAAGATTTTGCCGTGTGAGTTCAATTCCAGCGCTCTCGAAGTTACTGAGCATACTTACATCACCGAAACTATTGAGTTCCGGATCGGAGGCAAGCCCCAGTTGAGCTTGAAGGCCATTGAATACAGGGGGATTCTCCATATAAAAAGAATAGGATGAATCCTCCACAAAGGTTGAGACTCCACCTTTGAGTATATTTCCTGGTTGTTGTGCTACCAGATCAAGTTGGAATCTACCAGCAGTGGCAGGTGGGTTGGCCACATTGATGACGGCCATTTCGAAGTTGTATTGATCAGCGATACTCTGGGCCACTTGAGAAACGGGGGTACAGTTCCACAATCCCACAAAGGTACCGGCACCATCAGCTTTTCCATCCAGGGGACTGTTGGTGTCTCTGAAAATAAAGGAACCAGTGCAGGTTGCTCCGGTCGCCTCTAAGGGGATGACTCCGACTTTCACCGGAACTGATCCAGGTAGTGGTGCAATCTTTTCTACCATAGCTCCGACGTGTATTTTCAGAGTCAGACTTAGTTCGGCAATTCCTCCCGGCACATCGGTCTGTAAAGGAAAGGAAGGGCAGTCTCCAAGAACTCTTCCATCAGCACAAACCTGTTGTATTCTTTGAGGGGTTGCGGGGGTAACGAGCCTGGCCATCTCAGCAGGTCCCTCCATCCCTCCCGATCCATCGCTTCCTGAGCCCAGATGCATTAAATAGACAAAGTTCTCTCCGTCGGCACCAAGGGCTAGAAGCGGTGTGGCGTTCTTTGCGGTAACTGGTGAGGCACTACCATCAAGAAGAACTTTTCCGCTCACATGGTTAGCTTGTTCAAAGTATACCTGGAGATCAGGTCCTGAGGGTTTAGCCCACCACACCACTCCACCGGTACCCCAAAAACTGGAGGATACATTGAAATGAGATGGAGGAAGATTGGATACGTAGATATAGTCCTTTGAATCCGGGGGCGTTTCCCCTGAAAATTCTCTCTTTGAGGTTTGCACTGAACGGCTATAGGGAGGGTGACCCTCGAAGTCATAGATGATGATTCTTTTGGGTGCCATGGCTACATTCAAAGGAGAAGTGCCGGAACGTAGGATCCCATCTGCGGGTATCTCCTGGGAACCCAGGGTGATTTGGCTGCCTCCTTCCCAGCGGATGATATCGGACTTTTGATACCTGCTGGTAGCAGGGTCGAACTCAAGCTGAACCACCCAGGTTTCGATGGATGTGGAGGAGCCTGAATTCACCGTACGAGTCTCAACCATGTAGGTACGCTGCTGAGTCTGATTAGCCCCTCCAGATGAGAATTTCGCCTTACCCTTGTTGATTGATATGGGTGGGACTAGCTGCGGTATACCATTGGAGTTGCACATATCTCCACAGGCGTTATAGCGCCAGATTTGATGCTCAAAACTAACGGAAGTATTAATTGCCTCAGTAGCTGGGCGAATGCGGCCTCCAATACCCGGATCAAAGGAAGAGGCAATATCAAAATCGGTTCCGGAGCTCAGGTTGAATTTAGATTTAACGGCATTTCCGAAGATCCCGTTATCTACATCCTTAAGTAAGTTATTATCTTCCTCGCTCAGATATTCATCCAGGTAAAGAGAAGATTCATTCTTTCTAACACTGCTGACCCTGACCGGTCTTCGGCAGTCACGATGCACACATCTGCCGTTGAGCGCCGGAGAGACAACAAAGGCGTTAATTGGAGGATGGACCGGATCATTATTCCCATTGTAGTTGATAGCATATCGATGGCGATTGCAATCGGTTCTCCAGAAGCCGTCGTGGCGAATCATAGGATTTCCAATCGCATTTACATCCATGGCTGGGAAGGTCTGGGGTAAAAAAATCGTATCCTGGGCAAAGGAATTAGTAAAACTATTATCTGTGTACTGCCAGCCCAAAGCTCCTCCGGCTTCGCCCGCCAGGGCTACTGTAAGGGCAGCGTCATAGAGGGGAAACCAGCCGGACTGTCCATTTCCCTCGACCACGTAAACCCATCCAGGAGGCGTACTAGCCACCGTGGTTTGTTGGCGATCTCCGCATCCATTGCCTCCCTGTACATCATAAGTAACCATTGAAGTTCCAGGGAAAGTCTGGGGAGATTTTGGATGGGTCTTTGATACATTGAGTAGCTCAACGACGGATTGCCCATCTCCTTCATTGCGGAAAAACTTAACATGACCAAACTTATCCACCGCGAGTCCCTCATATCTCTCGATACCTGGCCTATTTGACACTCCTAGCCTGGAAATAGCATAGTCATCAATTTTTTTCAGGCGGTACAGTCCTACCGCATTGCTGATGGGAACATTTTCCTTCATGGTCACCAGGACATAAACATCTCCATTTCTCTCGAGGATGGAGCGTTCGAAGGGGCTGATTGCAGCAGTCGAGCAATTCAGATAAAGGAAAAAGAGTAATAGAGTTCTAATCATTTTCTGCCTTTGTGAACTGGCAACCTCAATTATACCGAAAAGATCTCCTAAAGAATCAACTGGAGCATGGGAAACAATGAAAGCAATAGAATAGAAGACTTAGTCGAGGTACTTCTTGAAATCGAAATAAATATAGGGCTGGTAACAGGCCTTGCCCTTTTCACCGCTTTCCAAGGATGCATTTGCGATCCATGCATCAAGTTTTTCGGGTCTCATGACCACATTTTGGAGATTACCCCTCCCTGAGAAGTCCTCATTCATTTTCTGTGCAATCTGAGCTGTGATTCCTCCGTAGGATTGCTGCATAGATTTCACAAGTTTCGCTGGCCGGGCACCGCCAAATACAGCGTCTTTCATTGGTGGATAATGAAAGGTTCCGTCCCGATGAGAAAATGCCTCGTTAAATCCTATGAGACGAACCTGTTCTCTATCTGTCATCAGGTGTACAGCCTCACGGGTTTTTCCATCTGAGAAGGTATACCAGTAGGCGCAGGTTCTTTTAGCATTGCGTACAATGTGAATAGCCTGCTCCAGGGATCTGGCTTCCCTTAGAATCTTGCGAAATAGGAAAACAAAAGGCATTCCGCGCAGATTTTCTCCGGGGGGATCTCCATCTCCTTTTTCACCGATGGTTATCCTGGATTCGTTCATTCCGGTAACACATCCAACAAATCCAGCATAAGAAAAGCAGGCAGAATTCAATCCTCGGAGAGGTTTTCTGATGATCACCGTAGACAGTTCCTGCATTCCAAACTCGCGGACCCAGTCCAAAATACGTACCTGAATCATCTCTCCTGATTCAGTTGCTTCACCCATTACCACGTAGTTTGTGCAGGAAGTTCCATCCCAGCCGACACGAAGTTTTCGTCGGCCCGAAAATTCGGATACTTCCGGGATAGCATGCCAGCGATGGACCACTCTCAGGGGAATTCCAGCCCCATGAGCCAGTCCTCGCATTTCTTCCTTTTCTTCCAGGGGAATATAAGGTTCCATCAAGTCATAAACTTCATCAAGTATCTCAATATTCATCACCTTCGTAGAGACATTGAAAGTTTTGTTATAGGCCAGGCGAACCTCTTCACTCAGCAGTTTTCCGTGCTGGTATCCCATTTCATAGGGAGTACCCTTCAGGACCAGAATAGTTAGCGAGGCCGGGGAAGTGATTACTTCCAGGGAAGCCTGTGAGACGACCTTGCGCTCCTGCTGGAGGGAGAGAATCACATCGGACCTTTGTAAAACTGGAACCCGACTATCCTGCACGATCTTCTTGTGTTGCATGATGCAGCCGGTGGTAAAAAGAAGAAGGAGGAGAGAGACCAGAAGAGGGCGCATTACTTTAAGTATAAGGATGGAAGGAAATCCCTTCCAGGAAGCAATGGAAACAGTAGAAACAAATGAATCAAAGGAATGAGGTTTGATCCCGCCATTATGGCGGGGACATGGATCTCCGGGTCAAGCCCGAAGATGACGAGATATATCCTAAAAAACCGTGAATCGAGGCTCGGAAATTTTGGAGGGCTCTGGGTGAGCGAAAGGTTCACTGTCTGTGAAGACAACGAAGGCACTAGCATCGCTAATGCCGAGGCGGATGAGCAGAGCAGTGTATCTTGCAGCCACACAGAGAACCCAAAATTTCCGAGTCTCGGTTCACACTAATAATTTCTTATGATTTCCCCGTGGCTTTCGGGTTCGTCCCAGCCTGGTTCCAGCTCTTCAAATTCCTCTTCTCTCTGGGAGGAAAAGCTATCGTTTTCATCTTCTGGGGCACGAGTAAACTGTCCATCAAGCGGGGTGGCAGCCTTGGGTGCACCTCTTGCCGCTGCCCTCGGATCAATCCTTGGAAGAACCGGGGATCCAGCCACTTCGTCGAGTGCATGAAAACCATTGTAGCGGACCGGGAAATTATTATCGTCAACGGTGTTATCCGCCTTATCCTGAATCAGACTCCTGACGGCGTTGTATTCTAAGATTGCATTGTCTGATACCAGGGTAATCTCCTGGAGTTCGGTCGTTGAGAATTGAAAAGCGGTGAGTACATCCAAAATCACGGTATAGGCTGAGCGCTGTTCATCGTTCATGAAGCCAGCCAGAGTCACAAGAAAATCGGTGGTAGTTTGATCTTCATTATTGGTAGCCTGGAATGCGGTCAAAATCAGGGGAAAGGTGCCATCAATTCTTAATGCCACCTCTAGAAGTACACTGGCAAACCAGCCTTCAGCCTTAAAGTAATCATCCTTGGGGAGATCCTGGTAAGAAATATAATCTTCACATTCAAGTGCTGCCACGGACTTACCGTTGTACTTGGGATTTTCTTCGGTAGAGTCGCTATCTTCGACGCGAAAGCCGCAATGAGCCAGGCCGAATTCTAATTTCCCCCAGATTTCCGGGGCATAATATGCTTCCCAGAATTCGGGGAATCCTTCTAATGCAGCCTCTTTTTCACTCAGGACCTCTGTGGAGAAGTGGGAACCGTCAGGTCCATATTTTTGCTCAGCAACGGTAAAAACAATATTTTGCTGGGAATGCATCAATTCATGTAGTGCTGTTCCGAGTGCTTCCTCCAGATCATCACCTACCCCAATGTTGCCCAGAATCAATTCATTTACTGGATCCGAGGTATAAAAAGGATGGATTCCCGCACCGTTGTCCACCTGGTTATCGTCACCCAGAATGATCTTGGGTGGATCCTGAGATGGATTCAAAGCTAGTAGTTGATTGGCCAGGTTCTGAAAGTCGGCATTAGTCTTCATGGCGTTATACAAGCTTATTAAGGTTGGATTGGGAGTTGCGTTTGCCTGAAGAAAGTCAGATTCACTAATATCGGTACCAATCTGTAGTGTGGAATTGACCTGGTTGAGGCTACTTCCATATTCGCGAAAAAAGATTCCTTCCACAGAGAGACCCAGGTTATCGAAACCCCCGTCTCCGGTGCCGTCTGTACCGCCGCCGTCATCGCCGCCGCCGTCGTCTCCTGGTTCTGTACCGCCGCCGTCATCTCCGGGTTCTGTACCACCGCCGTCACCACCAGTACCGCCGCCGTCACCATCAGTACCGCCGCCGTCACCATCAGTACCGCCG
>Ga0257123_1001540_pt1 | contig 13711 bp, 9 predicted proteins | sample SI106_135metaG_FD_190185 | JGI IMG/M metagenome (GOLD analysis project Ga0257123, IMG submission 190185) | Marine microbial communities from Saanich Inlet, British Columbia, Canada - SI106_135 | ecosystem: Environmental > Aquatic > Marine > Inlet | place: Canada: British Columbia | collected...
CATCGTCATCGTCGTCATCGTCTTCATCATCACTATTTAGACTGTCGATCAGTTTCCAGGCGAGGATTCCGCCTCCAACCGCAAGTCCGATTTTAGCTACATTGCCCCAAAACTCTTTGCGCTTCTCTGACTTTTCAGCTTTCTCAGCTTCGGTAAGGGCGCTTTCGGCACTGTCGATTTCACGAGCAGTCTGGTCTCGAACTGCCTCAGCTTCCATTTCCTCACGGGTATCAAAGCTGGCCTGAAGAAGAATTCTTAGAGCGATAATCCAATAACCAGCCTTTTTGAGACTGAATTTCACCAGTTTATTGAAGCTGGGATCCACAACGCCGTTAAGCCCTGGTCCTACCGGCTCGAGGGAGGAACGATTGGCCAGTTCCCGTAGTACGTGCTTTACACCGCCGTCTCGAGACTCAGGTGCTTTCTTTGGCTTGTACTCTATGGTTCTGGAGGAATTTTTCAATACGTACTGATCTGTAGCCCCTCCTTCTTTTCGCTGTTCTTCAATTTCATTCAATTCAGAGAGGATTGCGGAAACAGCACCATCATCTACGACGTACTTCAGATCAAAAATAAGGTCGCGAAAGTCGCCCGCGGGTAGAGAGGCCGCATTTTGGTAGCAGCGTCCAAAGGGTCGAAAGCGTACTTTTCTTAACCCGTCACCATCCACAACTACGCTGAATTTAAGAGCAGGCCGAGCCTGGGTGCTTAATTTTGAACCGTTGTACTCTACAATTGAAGGCCTGGCATACTCATATAGCTTGGCTACGGACTGCTGTAGATTTTCAAGAAGGCAGGCGTAGACTATCTTTACCTGGTTATTGTCAGGTGGGCTAGTCACTGGAGGGTCCTCTACAGGGGGATCCTCAACAGGGGGGTCCTCTACAGGGGGATCCTCAACGGGAGGGTCCTCTACAGGGGGATCCTCAACGGGAGGATCTTCTACAGGGGGGTCCTCAACGGGAGGATCCTCTGGGGCATCCCGGAGATCAAACTCGATCCCATCGGCCGTGATGAGCCGAGACAGCTTATCTTTAAGATTATTTGCCGTCGCTATTTTGGATTCCATATCTTCGGAACCCGGGTCAGCATAAGTAACAGCAAGCTGATAAGGGAACGCTAGAAAAAGAATTAGCGTGTACGCTACAATCCGATTGAACATGAGAATCTCCTGCATCCATGTAAAACAATGGTTCATTACCCTATACGGGAAAGGTTAATAAAGGTTTCAAGCCCGGAGAGGAAATACGGGATTCTTGACAAAGATGATGGGTTCTTTGTTATTTATGGTAGATTGATTTTTATCGCAATTAGCTTTGCCCGCTTAGCTCAGCTGGATAGAGCAACTGCCTTCTAAGCAGTCGGTCAGAGGTTCGAATCCTCTAGCGGGTACTCTCAAGCCATTATGCCTCTGTCAGATAAGCCTTCAAGACTCACTTTTAAGCGGATTTTTTTCACGGGGATTCTGGTAACATTCCCCACCGCTTTAACCCTTTTCATCTTCTACTGGCTGGCCAGCATGATTGATATCCTGGGTGGGGAAATTTTAGGAAGCCTCACGGATATCCTGTCTTTACCCAGGGCAAAGTTATACCCGGGAATAGGATTCATCGGTACCGTTACGATCATCTTCAGTGTTGGGTTGGTTGCTTCGAATTATTTTGGCAAAAAGATTTACGAATTTTATGAAACCTTATTCTACAAGATACCCTTTTTAAACCTGGTCTTTTCCCTATTCAAAAAGGTTCTAGAAATGGTTCTGGCGGCTGATCGCAATGTATTTCGGCATGCCGTACTTGTGGAATTCCCTCGAAAGGGGCTCTGGATCATTGGCTTCCTTTCTGCCTCAGCGGCCAAAGAATTTAATGAGAAAACAAGAAAAGATCTGGTATCTGTGTTTATCCCCACTACTCCCAATCCAACTACAGCAGTACTTATGCTTGTTCCTAAGAAAGACCTTATTATGCTGGATATGAGCATAGAAGATGCCTCCAAAATAATCATTTCAGGAGGAATTCTTACTCCGGAAATGATTGCGCAGCGAAAGGATGGGAAGATAGAGACCGAGGGTGATCCTGGCTCTCCCATTAAACCTTCCAGTACTGCGTGACGAAGAATAGGGAGTATGCGCCGCCTACTCCTAATCACCATCCTTGTCTTAGCCTGGATTCCCGCTCCTGTCCCTAGTGCTACAAGGGGCGAAATCTATAGAGATTTCCTTCACTTCTGGAAGGTTCTGCGTTTGAAGCGCGATAGGGTGGAACAAATCTACCTGCGTGAAGAGCAATTTTTGAAGTCGCAGAAAATTGAACAGGCCAGGGTCGCCTATTACCACGGAAAAGAGGCTTTCTGTAAGGCTTTGGAACTCCTGATGAGAGCAAGGGAAGGCTATTCCATGGAACCTGAATTCCTGGGAGTTCTTGAATCTAAGATCCGGGCGTCCTTTCTGGAGTTGAGATCCTATAGTCAATGGGTTACGAAAATTCATAGCCAGGACCTGGAATCTCGAAGACTGGCGTTAAAGCCCTCAATCCTTGTTGCTGATCGTAAGTATCAGAATGTAAAAAGTAAGGAAGCCACGCATGGATTAGTGCTCATAAGTGAACTGAAAAAATCAGTGGAGCTTTATGATTTAAGGAGCAAAACCACGCTACTTTTCGCCCGCGACTCTCTCTTGAAAATGACTGAATCTTATCCAAACTTTCTACCTGCCTTTCTATGGTTAGCCAGGATTCATTTCGAATTGGAGGAAGTAAATACCGCAAGACTATTGTTAGACACGCTTGAAAGAAAAGATCCGGAATTTCGTATTTCTCGAAGTCTTGATAAGGAGATGCTCTCAGTAGATCCCTTACTCCTCCAGGTTCTTCCCCAGGGTGCATTGGAGCTGCCCCCACCAGATTCCAGATCAAGGAAGGAACAAGAATCATCAAAACAAGTGAATGAACTAGAAAGGACCAGAATCCAAAGGGTTCCCTTTGCCGTGGTTTTGGGAAACACGGCCATGGAGAGACCCCAATCAGGTTTATCAAGAGCCCAGGTGATTTACGAAGTTCCTGTAGAAGGGGGGATCACAAGATTGATGGCACTATTTTCCGCCGCTGGAGAAAAGTCCATTCCAATTGGGCCCGTGAGAAGTCTTCGCCCCTATCTGTTGGAGGAAATCTTCGCTTACGATCCCCTGGTAATCCATTGTGGCGCATCTGTGGGCGGATATCGAGCGCTGAAGGATCTGGGGATAGATACAGTTGACCAACTCCAGGATTTCAGCCCTTTTTGGAGAGAAAAATCAAAACCGTCACCCCATAATTTGTTTACATCATTACAGAAACTGGAAGCTTCTGCCTTTGCCAGGCACAAGCTCCCGGGAGATGCCATGAAAGTACTGAAGGTATCCGCCAGGGGTTATCCCTATGAGGAAAACCAGGTAAAGAGCGTTCATCTTGAGCTCTCTCCTTCCTACGTGGTGAGTTACCATCTCAATCCTTCCATGGGGGCATTTGAGAGAAGGGTTAATGGGATTATACAGAAGGATAGTTATGATGATTCCCCGATTATGGTTCAAAACTTGATCATTCAAAGAGTAGAGGAAACGATGCGGGATCCTTCTGGTCTCAAAAGGCTTAAAACCATAGGGGAAGGAAGGTTGAGTACCTTCATAAAAGGGAAAAGAATCGACGGGATCTGGCGAAAATCTTCAGTAGAGGCAGCTACTCTATACCTGGATCCAAAAGAGTCTGAGATTCTCTTTCTTCCTTCTCTTACCTGGGTCCATATGGTGTCTCCTGCACTGCCCATCCGTGTGGATACATGGGAACAAGTACCTACAAAACTCTCCACCCTTCCCTCTTCTCGCTGATTTTTTCTTGTTTCTTGTCTTGGGGAGTGGGACAATAAATTGATTTCACAGCAAAGGTACTAAATGAAGGACTTGATCAATCAAGCACGAGATTTAATGCAGTGGGCCGATGAATACGGCATCGATGAAATTGATCTCTCCAATGGAGATGAGAAGATTCGCATTGCCAGGGCGGTGACTCCTGTCCAGGGACAGGTCTCCATTCCCAATGAATCTGCCGCGCGCAAGGCTCCCGTTAAAGCTCGTCCAACGGTACGGTCTGCAGGGGCGGAGGAAAATTCATCAACCTTCTCCATCGTCTCTCCCATGGTGGGTACTTTTTACCACTCAGCCAGTCCGGAGGCCAAACCTTATAAGGTCAGTGGTGATCAGGTTAAAGCCGGGGATACAGTTTGTATCGTTGAGGCCATGAAAGTCATGAATCAGATCAAGGCTCCCAAGGCTGGGGAAATTAAACGGATTCTCGTAAATAATGCCGAGGTAGTCTACAAGGGACAGGCTTTGATGGAGATCGGCTGATCCGGTTGCGGTTTCGGCAATGAAGCAGCTTCTAACAATCTTCTTTTTTTTTTCAGCGCTCTTTAGTGGTTTCTGCGCCTCGGGCGGCTCCATTCAAAAGCTTGAAAAGAGATTAAACCTTTATCCCTCGAACCTAAAACTTCGTTATGTACTCTCACGAGCGTACGCGTCCCAGGGTAAAGACAATCCCAGGTACTTCGATAAATCCATCCAGCAGTTAGAGGAGATCATCCGCGTTAAGCAGATCCCGGTGGTGAAATTCTATCTCGGCCTGGTGTTTGCCCGTAAGGGTAACCTTGACCGGGCCATTTATCACTGGCTGACAGTCGTAAGATCGCTGAAGCCAAATAACCTGACTACCTTGAGGTATTTGGCACTGGCCTTCGAGAAGAAAGGAAAACACTCCGATTCTCTGAAATACTGGAACAAAATCCTCTCCATTAACCCCGAGGATTACAAAGCCCACTATCACACGGCCCTGGTCACTCTCAAGAATCTCAGCGTCGACGAATCCCTGCGTTACTCCACTGCGATCAGGCACTTCAACAAGGTCATTTCCAAGTATCCCAGCCATCCCAAATCGCTCTACTATCTCCAGGCTACCTACCGTAGTTCCCGGCAATATCTGAAGCAGCGCAAAGTACTCAATCGACTCCTGGTCATGAATCCTAAAAATGACAAAATTCGAAGGGAGTTTCAGCTCAATAAAGAAAACCTGAAACGACAGCCTCAAGACCAGGTGCTAAAAAGGCCGGAGCCAATCCCGGTGAAGGTGGTCACGGAGATTACCGATGAGGATTTTCAAGCCGCCTTCAAGAGTGATCCAGAAGCTCATGAAGTACCCGAGGATCATGAACCAGAGGCGGTTCATAAAAATCCCACGCTACCGCTGGATTCACCCCTGTCCGCCGATGCGGAGATTCTTTTCAACCAGGGTGTCACCTACCTACAGAATAAAGAATATGATCTAGCCCTGTTTAATTTTCTCCAGGCCCAGGAACTGGATCCAAAATTCGCGCAGTGCTATCTGCAAATAGGTGAGGTCTACCTGAAGCTCTCTGACTCCACCCCCACCGAAGAGAAATTTAGCGAGCACCTGCGTTTGTCTCGACAGTCTCTGACTACAGCGGTAGAACTGGAGCCCGATTCTCTGCTGGCTCACGCTTCCAGGGCCAAGCTAAAGCTCGTGGATCAAAAAGAAAAAGAGGGTTTTGAGGTTGCCCATATGAAGGTCGCTCGTGATGCCATACAAAATGGCAATACACTCTTTGCGATTGAGGAATTCATCATCTTAATCACGAACAACTTTGTTCCCATGGAACTGGTATTCGCGCTAAGAGATTTAATCAATGATGTTGATGAAGGCACCCGCCTGGATTTGAACAATGTTTTGCAACCCTTGATCGCAGATGGTTCGCCCCAGGGACTATACCTGGGAGCATGTTTGCGAATTCAAAGAGACTTCGGGGAGGGACTGCACCTTATCGATCAAATCTTTGATTCCAAGCAGTCTCCCACAGAGTTTTTTCGAGATCTAAAAGCCCGTGCTGATAGAGGTAATGCCGATTTTCTGGATCATTATCTATTGGGAAGATACCTTTTGAAAAAGGAGGCCTTTGGGGCTGCTAAAAAGCACCTTGAAGAGGCTATCAAACTGGCACCGGATGACGCCCAAAAGAAAAAGTTGGAATTCTATCGAGATAAGGCTGGAAGCGCCGGACCCTCAAAAATTTTCACCCCTATCGCTATTCATGGCGACAAGAAACCTCCCTTTGAGCGTTTTGATCGAGAAAAGGCTGATCTCATCTCTGCTGAGCCATCCTTTTCATCCGTTTTCAAAGCGGATGCCTCTATGGGGTTGTTAGGAGCTAAGAAAGAATTTCTTGAGCGTTTTCTCCTGGAGAAGTCGAAGAATGCGGTCGGTAATTTTTTATTAGGTCTGATTTATCAGCAATCTTCACTGGAGAGCACCTTGCAAAAAGCAGAGGAGCTGAAAATTGAGGCAGTGGAATCTTATCCCAGTGATAGCGGTTGGCATCTGAGCATGGGAATCCTTTCTCTGCGTCTTGGAGATTCAAGCTATACCCAGAAATTCTTTCAGCAGTCCCGGGCGATTTTGCTCAGAAAGGGATGGGAGTCCTACGAGCCTTATGCGAAGGTCATTGGAAGTGAGGCCGCCGTACAAATTGGCCTGTCCAAGCTCGGCAGGGCCCGGGAGTTAATTCGCAGCGGCTTTCAATTCAATCCTCATTCCAGGCAGGTTGCTCATTCTCAGGCCGGTTTGATGTCTGCCTCTCACGGAGCGGGCACTGTTAGCCCGGATCGGGAATTCTTCTCGCGTCTCATGGAGCAGGAGATCTTTTCAGAAGTCTATAAAGCGGAAATTGGTTTATTGATTTTCTGGTCCTTATTTACGATGCTTCTGTTTTTTTCCTCGGTGATTGTGTATCGCAAAAGGGAGGAATTAAAGCATTTTACCGATGAGCTTTTTGGAGAAAAGTCGCTTTCAATCCCAGTTATGGTTTTTCTGGGAGGAATTCTGCTCATTTTGTTTCCCACAGGACTGGTAGTTTTCTTACCCATCTTGCTGTGGACTTTCCTTGATGATTTTGAGCAGATTGCGTTCATACTGGGGATTCTGGCACTGTTGGCGGTACCATTTTTGTTTCCCATTGGCTACCGACACAACCTGAAGGATCTAAAGGCACTTTACCAGCTCCGTGAGGGGCAGACCACAGAGCCGAAAGCGCACTATACAGAGCGGCTAAATGCCAATCCATTAGATACTGAAGCTCGTTTCCAACTGGGGCTATTGGAGTTAATAGAAGGGCAGGGACCCGCGAAGGCCGTCACTTATTTTGAGCAGATTCTTTCTGAGAAACCAGATCATTTTTTTGCCCTTGCTAACCTCGGGGTTTCCCAGGCAAGGCTTGGAAATCTTGATCGAGCCATACAGTATTTATCCAAAGCCCTGAACATCAATCCCATAGATGATAAGGTTCTCTATAATCTTTCCAGGGTTTATGAACTCAAAGGAGATCTCAAACTTGCCTCCAATTATCTTAAATGGATTGGGGGAAGCGGGGAGATTTCAAAGAAGATCATTGATAGGTATTTGAGGCTTGGCTCTTCCGCCGACCCTTTGTTCGCTCCTCTCTATTTGACGGGGGCTGTACGCGATTACAACAGTTACTTTTCCGGCGGTTCTTCAGGGGGATTTGGCGGTGGAACTTTGCTCTTTCTTATCTGGTTCTTTGTAGGCGGAGGGGGGGTTGCCATTCTTCTGTTTCTCAAGGACAAGATGCAGATCCAAATTACCCTTTGCCGATTCTGCGAACGCAGAATTTGTGGAAATTGCCAGTCATTACTTTCAGGTGAATCTCTGTGTAGCGAGTGTTTTGAGTCTTCTCAAAGGCGTTCAAAAGGGCTGTTGCACTATAGAAAGGAAAGAGAGAAGTACTCCTGGGGGCAGGCCAGAAAGCTTAGTTTTGTACTGCCGGGATTTGCTTCGGTCTACCGTGGGCAGTTGATGTTGGGGTTACTAATCTCATTCTTTTTTTGGTCATTCCTATTCCTGGGATTCTTTCACCTAGATTTTTTATGGAACCAGTTTCTTCCCTTTCAGAATTCTTTTACCTTTCTCATTCAGACAATTGCCCTTGGAATTAGTCTTTTGGTTTATCTATTAGGCCAGGGATTGGCATTTATGTCCCAGGGACCAGAGAACCTCGGATAAGGGAATTGCTCAATGAAATGGATGATCGCGGTTTACTTGATTGGCTGCTACCTTTTGTTTTCCTTCTTTTTTCTCTTCTTCAATGGTTATAAGTTCGAGGGAATGCCGCTTGGGACATACCTTGGACTTCGCGATATTTCGGGGATGGACTATAAGCAGATTCGGGAGATTTCCAGGAAATCTTTAAATCAGTTCGAATCTCTCATTTTCATCGTGAATCTCGAATCAGAGAAATTTCAGTTGGAGCATGGAACGGATTTTTATTTGAAAGTTGATTCCAAGACCCTTCTGTCACAATACCGACGGTTTCGAGATATGGTGCCCTGGTACCAACGGGCCATGGAATTCATTTCACTCAAGTTTGGAAAGCGTGTTTTTCCAGTTCCCTTTGTTTTGGATCGGGAGCAAACAGAAAAGTCTCTAAGACGAAGGTTTTCCAGAGGTAGAGAAGTAACTCATAGAGTAGAAGGAGAATTCCTGCTGCAGATTCGTTGGGCTTTTGATTTCAATACCTTACTCGGAGATATGGATCAATCTATAAAGACTGTTTCCAGAGGCCTGGTGCCGTTGGAATTGAAACCGATTAAACAAAGGGATCTGGTAGCTCAAGAAAAGTTTTTTCAGAACCAGGTCTCCACGGAGTCTATTGCTGTAGAGCCATCCCAGCGCGTGTTCAGACATCTTTCCAAGATCCTGGATTCACGCAAGACAATTCTGTTAAATCCCGGTGATGAGTTCTCCTTCCTGGACTTCTTAGATGAGGTGAGTGTGCCGGTCTCTGAGATAGTATCAACCGCCATTTTGGCCTTGGACCTAACAACAGCCAGTCTCAGGGCCTCGGAGATGACCACCATTGGAGTGCTTCCTACCGAAGTCTTGAGTTCAAGTGCTGGCAAGCTTAGAACCAGTAGTCCCAGGGTTGAATTCGATGGAGTACCCTTTGAAGATTATCACGGTTTATCCATGCTCTCTTCGCTGATGTTTCGTACCTTTCTTAAACTTGGATTCCAAATCTTGAGACATTCACACCACCCTCATTATTTTCCAGGTGTTCCCTATTTTCAGCCGGGACTGGATGCTATGGTAGGCCAGGCCCATGATCTCAAGGTTTTAAATTCTACCCGGCAGCCCTTCCTTTTTGTAATGAGCCTGGAGCCAGAAAAGTTTTCTCTTAAGGCCTTTGCGTGTCTCCCGGACTTCCCTTCAGTCTGGCTCAAGGAGGCATATCGAAATATTGAATACGCAGATATGATTACACTCCTTGATCTTGCATTGGAAAAGGGTGAAAAGACCATCGTACGGAAACCCATTTCCGGGCTTGCGGTTGGAACTTATAGATTATGGAGAGATGATAAGGGGAGAATTCATAGGCGTCTTGTTTGGAAGTCTCATTACGAGAGTATGAAAGGGATTATCCATGTGGGCGAAGAAGGACTGAATGTATTTAATCCCGAGAACTGGAAAGAATTGGGCCTCGACGGCAGTTACACCCTTCGCGATAAGGACTAGTCGGCTTCCACTTGAATTCTAAATCCAATTTGCCACGGCACTTCCCATTTCCCTTTGCTATCGTTATAATTTTCATAAGGTGAAGTCTGTGGCATACCGACTTTACCCGTTTCGTCAGGATGATAGAAACGTACGGAACAAGGCTTTGTATAGGCCTTGTCATACCAGGGAAGGGCTATTGTGTATACAGACTCGAAAATTCTGTATATTGATTTCATGCTGGATCGCGTTTCCAGAGATTCCCTCTTATTACATTTATCGGCATTAACTGACATCGAGCGTAAGAAGTTTTTTTCAATGAATAAGATGGGAATTTTCCAGACTCTTTATGAAAAGATGGCTGCGGAATGTAACCTCGCTTAAGAGGTTTTTGCTTGACTTCAGGCAATCTGCGGCGTTTCGAAATAGTAGATTGAACTTTCTGGAACGCAAGATCGGGAAGGCGAAGTTATCTTCGCGTCCGATCGTTTTGCAGTTCGAGTTCACCAACGCTTGTAATCTTAGCTGTGCCAGTTGTGGACACTCCTACTGGGACTCTAAACTCAATCGCCCCCAACTTCTAACTCTTGAAATACTGGAAAAGATTCAGTTCCTCTACGAAAGCGCTTCCGAAGTATTGATCGGGGGATATGGTGAACCCACTCTTCATCCTGAATTTGGAAAGCTTTTTCAGTGGCTTAGAAGGGATCCCCATAAGAAAATCTCTATGATTACCCATGGCTTAAAAATCCCCGAGGTCTGGGAAAAAATGGGGGGTCTGAATTCTCTCATCATCAGTATTGATGGCGTGGGTGAAGTGTATGAAAAGCATCGCGGAGTGCCGTTTCAACGATTGGTGGAAACACTGGACTTTCTTAAATCAAGGATGGATGCTGAGCTGTCTCTTGAGGTCAATATGGTCTGGAATGAATCTACCCATGGAACCCTTGCGAAACTCGTCGAGTTTTTAGAGCCATATGGAGTAAAGGCTATTCATCTTCTGCCCGAAAAAATGTATTCCAAGGCCCGCTATGAGGAAGGACTTTTTCATCCCCAGAAACTTCACGATCTATATGTGAGTCTTCAAAAATCTCAGAAGAAGACCAGGATAAGACTGGATTATCCTGATTTCCTCGCTCATACAGTGGATTGTAATCAACCTTTTGAAACACTCTTTATTCTTTCTAGCGGGGAGGTGTTGGGCTGCTGTTCCGCAATTTTTCATGGAAATGATTACCGGTTTTCACTGGGCGATGTTTCTGATCTTAGTAAGAATTTCAGCAGAGTCTGGAACCAGGATAAAATGGTCCAGTTTCGAAGTGCTTTTCATGGTACCGGAGAAAAACAGTATCCTAAACCCTGCCAAACATGTGCTTTTCGAGTTTTGCGCCATGACAATTTAATGCGGAGTCTTTCATGAAGAAGGAACTTAAAAAAGACGCCTCCAAGCAGGAAAAACCAGTCTTTTCCTCAGGTTTTCAAAATAAACTTCTGGAGAGATACTCTAATTTGATAGAGGAAAAACATAGAGCGGTTGACCTGGGAATGGAGCTTTCCAGTGAGAGGGATGAGCTACGGGCTGAGATCAAAAGATTGGCTGACTTTCTAAAGGTGGAAAGAGAGCATTCAAGAAAGGGAAGCGAATCGATCCTATCTCTGGAATCCGAGCTCAAAAAACTTCGTAAAACCTATGTGAGCCTGGAGGGGAATCACCAGGAAATGTCAGCCTACCTTCCAAAACTGGAAGCTGAAGTGAAATCCTGGAAAAAGGAACATGGGGTCCTGCTTGAGAGAGTCAGGGAAGGAGAAGTCTTAATCCGTGAATCAGCCGCTCAAAATGAGATTGTAAAGAAGCGGTTAGGAGAACTTGAAAAGATTTCAAAGAAGGATAAGAAAGAACATCAAAAGCTCGAAAAGTATATCAAACACCTGGAGGAGGTTGGGAAGGGGCAGGACCAGGCACTAGAGGACTGGACTTCAAGGTATCGGGAATTGGAATTGGAGAGAAACCATATTTCTGGACACCATTCGGCACTGATGGAAAGAGTGAAGAGCCTGGAAGATGAGACTCGAACCTGGGACGCCGAACATCGTAAGCTAATCGATTACGTCAAGGAAGTAGAGCGTACTGAACTCCAGGGAAGAGAAGTTATAGAACGCATGGAAAGTGCCCATAATGAGCTAGATCAGCAAAGAAGTCATCTCGAAGAGGAGCATGCCAAACTTTGCGAGGTTATCCATTCTGTAGAGCATACTCGGCACCAATTGCAAACAAAGCATGAAGAACTATGTGAGTACGTTATAATCATAGAAAGCGAGCGCGATATCCTGAGGGAGGAGCGTCAAGTCTTTTTAGAGGCAAAGGAGCGTGTAGAGGGAGAACTTAGATCTCTACAGTCACGATGGGTGTATCGATTGTACAGATGGTGCAAGGGGCTAGTGCGACCCGGGTCCTGAATCCATCAGAAATATTTTTGCCTTTTAAACCGCGGGGAAAAGACCTTCTACCCCGTAGGTTGGTCAATCTATTTGCCAGCAGCAAAATAGGATTTTCCGAGAAATATCGGGAGAAGCTTCCCATCGGAAATGTCCTTTCCCCTGAGTTGTCAGCCATTTTAGATCGCCTGGACAAACCTGTGCCGAGGGCAAAGTTCCCAGATTTTCTACGTTGCCTGGGAGCCGTTTGTGAAAAAGCATTCATAGGTCCCAAGCGCATGCTTTTTGATATTAGCTATGGGTGTAACCTCGACTGTGTCTATTGCCGCCGACATTCAGCAATCAACCCGGGAGAAGCTGAAATTGCAGCTCCCGACCGCAAAGACTCTTTTCTTCCTCTTGAATACATGGTGGAAGCTTTGGACGACGCGAAGAAACTCATGGTTGAGGAAATTCTCCTCGTTGGCGGAGGGGAGCCAACAATTCATCCCCAGTTTGAGCAAATCATTCGAGAGGTAAAGAGCCGAGGACTTGGCCTAAATTTCAGCACCAATGGTCTGGTCTTAAGGAAGAGTCTTGTGGATACCATCGTGGAATACGGTGTGGACAACATGACAGTTTCCGTTAGCGGAGTTAGTTTTGAGTCCTATAAAGCTACTCATCCCATGATGAGCGAGGGCGGTTTCAATAAGCTATTCAAAAACTTTGAATACCTGAATCATAAGCGTAGAAAGGTTATACGAGAGACGGGTGTCGAGTTCGTGAAGCCATTTACCCTCTTTCTTCATGTGGTAACCAGGGACAATTATCATGAACTCTCCGATATGGTTTTTGCCGGGGCCGAATACGGATTTGATACGATCTGGCTCAAGTTAGTACATCCAAGCCCCTGGTCCCGCCATCTATGTCTTACACCAGGGCAGGCCGAACAGGTTAAGAAAGAGTGTCGGGAACTGAGACAGGTTCAATCAAATTTAAAGATTAAGATTGATGAGTACCTCGATGCAGAGCTGGATAACCTGGATTCTACGGGCGACTGGTCGGGATATTTCCATGACAAGCGTCGCTGTTTTGTAGGTTGGAATTTCTCTTACGTGGATCTTTCCAAGGATTACAGTTTTTGCTGTGGAGACAAGATTGTCGGCTTATATAGGAAATATGGCTCTTTCTACGACTTTTGGACCTCAAATGAATACGCTAAGGCAAGATCCTGTGCCCGCAACTATAATTATGGAGGCGGGAATCAGGATACCTATAATGGGGGCGAGATCATTGATGACTTCTGTAAGAGTTGTGATAACACGAATTTTAACAATGAAATGGAACGGTTGTTAAAGAAATACGACCTGTCAGATTTGGTTTAAAAACTCCAGTTTCCTCGAAAAAAAGATAGGGAGAAGACCCAACTATGAATATTCTTATGATCCATCCTCATGATATCTATTCGCCAGTGGAGCCCTGGACAGTTCGAGTTACCTATCTGGCAGAGGAATTAGTAAAAAAGGGTTATAACGTTCGAGTTGTTTATCATTTGGAGAGTTCTCATAAGGATCCGGAACTAGAGCGAAAGAGACAGGAATTTTCCTTCAAGACAATTCCCCTTATTCGCCACTCTGGCACTCTTCTTTTTAAAATCAAAAAGATCATTGAGTTGGCTCGTTGGGCCGATATCA
>Ga0257123_1001551_pt1 | contig 13646 bp, 12 predicted proteins | sample SI106_135metaG_FD_190185 | JGI IMG/M metagenome (GOLD analysis project Ga0257123, IMG submission 190185) | Marine microbial communities from Saanich Inlet, British Columbia, Canada - SI106_135 | ecosystem: Environmental > Aquatic > Marine > Inlet | place: Canada: British Columbia | collected...
AAACAGCGCTACCGCTATTATATTTTTTTGTAAAAAATCACCCTCAAACCGTATGGAAAATTGTCTTATTTTTACCTGTTTTCTGTCCAACGATTGGGGCTCACCTTAATAAATGATATTCTAAAATATAAAATTCATGAAAAACGACTCTGAAAATTATGATCTTGTACTTGTTGTAGAGTATTTTAGAGCTACAACAGTGTATTTAAGTGTAATAAAAAGCCTAGCATTAAAATTTTCAATTGGTATTTACCAAGTAGAGATTTATGAAAATGATGCGGGTAAAAACGACAGTGCTCAAGTTGAATTTGTAAATGAATGTGTAAGATTAGGGGCAAATGAGATTATATCCAAAACTGTTGAAACTAAGGTTTTACTCATTCCTCAACGTCCACTAAATGACAATGTGATTCATGATTTACATGAAAGGTTTAATGCGAAAACCACTGTATTGTTACTTGGTTTTGCGTTCGCAGGGTTAAAAAAACAAGATGCCATTTTAGAATGTTTTAATTTTAAAAAAGTATATGCGGTTGACAAAGAATTCTTAGATTTTCTTCTTAAGAAGAGAGGTGGAGAAAAAAAATATAAAAATATAGATATTGTGGAAGTGGGGCTCCCCTATGGAAAATACTCTGTACTTGGAAAATTTAGTGCTGACTATATCTTGGCTATACCTACACCATTTAGTTTTCCTTATGAATTAGATAAGTGGAAATTTCTTAATGCGGTTGAAATAATAATAAGCAAAATTGATGTTAATGATGTTATCGTTCATAAACCGCACAATGGTTCTGACCGAGATCAGTTCTCTAGTCCGACCTTTAGAGCGATATTGAAAAAACTAAAGTATTTTCCAGGATCAATCTATTTGATTAAATTAGTTATTCGTTATTTTCCGATATTATCTCTTCAAAATCTATTAGCTAAACTGTATACTGCATTTCTTTATGAGAGGGTGTTAAAAAGAACTATAAGCATGGAGCAAGCGGGTGGGTTTCCATATTTTGCGATGGAGGCATATTTACCAGGTGTAAAGAAAGGTGTAATTGGTGGAACAAGTAACACAATGTGGGGCACTCTTTACTATAGGTTGCCATTTTTTAATTGTGTTGATATACTTAGTCAGAAAAGAAACGGTAAAAATAAACTATATGGGAATAAAAGAGCAGATAAATATTTAGAGCTAAATTTACAGTATTTTATGATTCCATATTGTAATGGGAGGATGGAATTTGATGAAACACTGTGGAGTATTCCTTCAGATGGATCTAGGTCAGGAGATCTAATTAAAGAGCTTAGGCGCGAAATATTAGAAGTAAGGAAACAGTCATGAGTAATAACTTGAGCTTACGTAAGCCTAAAAACATATGGACTGTAATTATTGATGTCGCATTTAAAGAGGATATTACAATCCAAGGAGATGGCGCATCATTATTGAAAATTAATGATCATGATTATGAAATTACCCTAAATAGCAGATTTCACCAGCATCGTTTAGTTGAAATAAAAAATAAGGTGGTAACGATATATGCAACTGCTGCATCTATAATCCCATGCTACGCTCGCATTATTTCAGGAAAACTATACCTCTCAAATGTCGCAGAAAATATGATAATTGAGGGCGAAGACCTCTCCATTAATAGCTATATATTATTTCAAAATATGACGGGTACACCGTACCCACAGAGTAATATTTTCAATGATATTTTACTCTGTGAAGCATCAGGAATCTACTCAGTTAATGGCAAGGATATTACTTACAAAGGTTCACAATTTGAATCGACAGTAAACTCAAGCTTTGATGAAGTTTTTGAGAGTGCCAGAGAGGGCTTCAATTCATATATGAAAGACGGACATGATGTGAATGTTTTGTTGTCTGGCGGGTACGACTCTAGGCTTAACTTATGTTTTGCATTGGATGGTGCTAACCGATTCGGAAATAATATTGAGACTTATCATTTTTATAAAGATAAAAATGAATTATCCATCTCGGCTGCTGTCGCGGAGCAAGGTAATGTTCCATTCTCTATAAAAAATAAATCTGATTACATAGGTAAAGGAAGCAGAGAATTAGTATTTGATGAATCTTTTATCAAATTTCATAATGGAAACTATCGAGATGATTTACCTAGGTGGCATGGTTTACTAGATGAAATTGAGTTAAATTCTGGTAATGACAGCTTGACGCTGGGTCTTGGAGCGGAAGCTCACAAAGGGAAATATTATCGACAGTTTAATAGCGTTAATGATGCTGAAGCTGTACTCGGGATTAACAGTTCAATTGTGCCTGAAATATGTAGATCTTTAGGCCTTAAGGATTATGATAAAAACGTACAAAAGAATTTTTTTAAGGAATTGGTTGAGCGCTCAAACATTTATGAGCGTTTAGATCAGAAAGTAGACTTTATGCACTACCATACATATGCCTCAAATGGGTGGGGTTGCAGAACGCATGATGTCTCTTCTTACTACTCCGTCCCATTTCCTTTTGTTGGACAAGACTTTTTGACAAAGGTTTTTTCGCTCCCAAAAGCTCTAAAGCAAGATTTTTATATTACCAAAAAGATGATTGAAGTGTTAAGTCCCGAGTTAAGCAAAATAGAATATGTCTCTGGAAACGCACGGTCTTTAAAGAAAAAAACGAAACAGATTAAAAACATGATTCCCAAAATTTATTACCAAGAATTATCATATTTACATAATCGATATTTTAAAAATGATAGGAAAGGCCGTAGTTCATTTTTTGAGGATGAATTAAGTATTATCTTGAATTCGGAACCTAGATCGTATTTAACTAAATTATTAAAAGATATTCTTTTATTCAAGTTTAGCAAGGTTCCTCATATCAGGTTTAATTTTTGCTTGCAGTCTTTTTTATACCTCAGTTTTCTTGAAAAGCATAAAAACGTTAATATCATAATCAAATAAGGATGCCTAATGAAAAGTTTTTCTTATTATTTCTTGAGAACTTTCTATACAAAATATAACTCTCTTAAAAAAATATATAAATATGATGAAGTGCCAAAAGATATTCTAGTCAATTGCCCTTCATGCAAAAGCCAGGATATAAATGACTTCTACAATATGGACCGCTATGGCTTTAATGTTCGTACATCTTGGTGTTCAAACTGCGGGTTAATTTTCGTAAACCCTAGAATAAATTTTGACTCCTACAATAGACTTTACATGGACGGATTTTATCGTAGGATCATTGAAGTGGTCTCTGTAAAAAAACAAAAAAGTTTGGATGAGATCCCTAAACGTGTAGTACTTGCGCTTTCAAAATTAGTAGAAGTGTATAAAGATAAAGAGCTTGATGTTTTAGATATAGGAGGAACTGAGGGTATCTATAACTATCTAGACAAAAATCTTAAAATTAGAAAGTATCTTTGTGTCAATCCTGGTGCGGAAGAAGCAGACATTAAGGTCACTTCTAATGTACAGGTTGCCAATACCACAATTGAAGAGTTTGAAGCTGGGGATCAAAAATACGATTTAATTCTCTTATTCGGAACTATTAGCCATCTTATGAATCCTTACGAAGCATTTTTAAAATCTAGGAATTTACTAAAAGATGATGGTTTATTTGTTTTGGATTTTAAAGATAACTTAACACGAATGAGGGCTGTAAATTTACCATTTACCCAGCTTCATTTTGATCACCCGATTTATTTTTCGAAGGACAGCTTGGAAACATTAGTTGCCAATGTTGGGCTTAAAGTTCGGGAGCATATTACCTATAAAAACGGCGTATCGTATTTTTTCCTAGCAAAAGAAAATAATTTTTCAGGTGAGAAGACTGTGAATGTCAAAACAAGTGAAGTGTCCCTCATGGCAGAACGGTCTAGAAACGCAAGCGTTTTGAATATATTGTTTAAAAGAGTTTTTGGGAAATAATGATATATGGGCGTTAAAATCATACCAACTGTGTGGCGCGAGGTCTGGGATTTTTTTGGAGACTATAAAAGGCGTGCAATTTACGTTCTCATAATGCTGGTGTTGGCCTCCTTTTTTGAAGCGGTCAGTATAGGGCTATTAATGCCCATGCTAGACCTTATAATCAATGAAAATACAGATAGTATTTTAGGGAATATACTTCTTAGCTCTTTTGGTGATATTTCAACGAAAGATGCACTGGTAATTGTCCTGACTGTATTCCTTCTATTTATCGTACTCAAAAATGTATTCGTACTTATCAAGGTTAACCTGCACGGGAAATTTTCGTTTGGTATGCGTGGCTACTGGATGAAGACATTAATGGAAAAGTATATTAGTTCTGATTACAACTATATTTTAGATAACCAGCAAGGAGTACTTATAAACAACATTCTTGTAGAGTCGGAAAAGTCTCAATTCTGCCTGAAATATATTATACAGTTTGTATCTTCTTTTTTATTAACACTTTTTTTTGTTGCAGTGATGCTGGTAACCTCCTGGGAAATAACTTTATTCTTTGCTGTTATTTCAGGTGTGATTGTGGGTGTGTCGAATAGGTTCGCTAGCAGTTTCTCCAGATCAGTTGGAGATAAAAAAATAAAGTATGCTCGTGCTGTGAGTAACTCGGTATCAGAAGGTATATCTTTAGTCAAACAAATAAAAGTTTTAGGCTCTGAACATCGAGTGACTAGTGACTTTGACACCAAAATTGATAAATATATTAAAACGCTGACGAGTTTTTTCGTTTTTTCTAGGATTCCATCATCTATTGCTGAAGTTTTAAATGTTGCTGTTATTGTTAGTGCCGCTATTTTTTCTCTGTTTTACACATCAATTGCAATTAAAGACCTTATCCCCATAATTGCTGTTTTTGTGGTTATCGGGAGCAGACTGTCTCTACAGATTGGACAGCTAGTTAATAGCAAAATGGAGATATTAAGTAATTTTCAATCCCTTCGTAATGTAGACGCCCTTATAAATCATGACATTGAAACTGAAAATCTTGAAAAAGGCGAAGTTTGTGCAGGTATCTCAGAAAATATAGAGATTAAAAATGTTTCTTTTTACTACGATAAAAGTAAAGTTATTTTTAATAACCTGAATTTTACCATTCCAAAGGGAAAGCTGGTCTTTTTGATTGGTGAATCTGGTTCTGGAAAATCTTGTATTGTAGATATTTTATTAAGACTGCAGCAGCCAAAGTCCGGTAAAGTTTTAAGTGGATCTTATGAAATTAGCCATTACAGTAAATCTTCATGGCGAACTAAAATAGGCTATGTGAGTCAAGATGTTTTGTTGTTTAATAAGTCGATTAGGCAAAACATTCTGGATGGAGGGTTACACGCCTCAGAAGAAGATATCTATGAGGTACTTAAAAGGGTTAATGCATACGAGTTCGTGATGGCTCTGCCAAGTCGATTGGACACTATAGTTGGCGATAGAGGTGCCAAACTATCTGGAGGGCAGCGGCAAAGACTTTCTTTAGCTAGAGCAATAATGCGTGATGTTGACTTCTTGATTTTGGATGAAGCAACAAGTGCAATGGATCAGAAGTTAGAAGAGAAAATCATTCAAGAAATAAAATTAAACTTTTCCAAGAAAACAGTACTATTTATCACTCACCGGTTAGCGACAGCTATTCATGCCGATGTTATATATAGATTAGACAAAGGTAAAATAACAACAGTATCCAAAACTACACTTAATTAGATGATACTTTCATGAAATTATTACATGTACCATTTTTATTAGTTTTAATGGGTATAACTGTATATGTGAGGGATATTTTGTCTCTACCCGTTTTAAACCCATAAATTATATTTTGAGTTTTTTGATATGAGGATAAAAGAAAGGCAAAATTTAGCAATAATATATGCTTTAATTATATTATTTTGCATTACTTTCTCTCAAAAGATTCCAGGCATTAGCCAAAACTGGCCTTTTTTATATGTAGGTATATTTTTTATATTTATAGGGGTGTGCTATATTTTTCTTAGAATAGTTGGAAGAAAAAAAATTGTCATCTCAGGGGTGCAGGCTAGTTTAGTTTATTTTATTTTTATTTTTATTATATCTTTAGATGTGATTATTAACCCTCAAGCGCGCAATGCATTCATTTTAAATCTTATTCTAATTCATATTTTTCCTATTATATTGGTTAATATTTTTAAAGATAAGTCAATAAATTTTATGATTTATATAAATGCAAAAATATTTTTCATTTTTTCATTTTTGCAAGCAATTATTGCATGGTTATTTTTAGCTGGTTGGTCTTTTTCACTGCTAGGGGTAGAGTATGAACATGTGCTAATTTGGGGAGGAAGATTGCATGGTGTAATGGGAGAGCCGACCCACTTCGGATTACTGTTGGGAGTCGGCCTTGTTAGCTTACTTTATTTATATAGAAGTAGACAGCTTTTACGACCTGCCTCTTTCCGGGTGAATGTTTTTTACGTATTTTTAAGTTTATTTTTCATTATGTCTATACTGTTTAGTGGCACAAGAAATGCATTGGTATCGACCACATTATCTTTGGTAATTTATAGCGTATTTGACAGAAAAATTAGAAAACTTTTACTAAAGTATGTAATGGTTATTATTGCTCCTTTAGTTTTATTGCTGCTTGCAATCTCTTCTGACGCGGTGATTATTTATTTAGATATATTAGCAGGAAGCCTTCGTTTTGGCGATAATACATCTGAAAGTGTGCGATTACTGGCGATTTATCGTAATCTTTCATTTATCAGTGAATTTGATTTTTGGGGATTATTATCCGGTATTGGTTATTCTGATTCTTTAAGCGCACCAACATCTTTTAATCAATATACTGACATTTTAAGAAATTTTGGATTTACATGGTTGTTTATTGGCGCACTATTGATGTTTACGGTTATTTATACATATGTTGTAAAAATAAAAAGCGGCTGGTCTGTAGGTGCTTATCCTTTTTCATTGTTAATTTATTCTTTATCAGTATTTATGTTTTATAGCCCCATGAATACTGTATTCCATATTGTTGCTTTTATTTTTATTTGGAGTATCCTTGTATCTTTTCTTGTTCAGAAAAAATTAATTTTGAATCTTGATTTAGCCTTTCTTGTTGTTAAATTGAAAAAAATGCTAAGGGTTGGTTGATTATGCTTGATCGTTCAAGAATAGATGTTACTCGTAATCATTACCAAAAGTTTTTGGATGTATCATCTATAGAGCATCCTTTCTTTAAATTAACATCGCAATCTGAAATAACACCCTATGCTAGATGTTTTGCAATTTTTGGAGCTAATTTATTATTAAATAATGATTGGCTTTCATCAAATTCTGATATTTTAGCTTTTTCCATCCGTAAAGATTTAGATTTATTTAGAGCCAAGTGCAATAAGACGGGTATTTGTTTGAAGTATGATAAGCCCTACCTTCAATTACTTACATTTTCCCTTAGTGCATTATCAGTACTTAATCAGCTTAAGAGCTATCCATTAGAAGATCATATATTGCCATTGTTAGGTAATGATATTGAGAGGGATCTTTGCCAAGTAGGGGCTTTTAATGGCGCTCCTAGAAGTGGAAATCAAGCTATGTTTATGGCGATTATACTTTGCCATGCACGAGAATTTCTCGGCATGGATGTAATGGATAAAATTGATTATTGGCAGATTCTACATGTGAAGTCTATGAATAAATTTGGTTTTTGGGGCTTGTCTAAAACTATGTCACATCTTCAATTTCAAAATGGTTATCATCAATATGAGGTGATGGATTATTTACAAACTGAAAATGTTCCATGGGATAAAGCTGCTGATAATGTTGCTATATTGGCAGATAAAGATGGACATTTTGCACCTTATCCTGGTGGTGGAGGTTGTTACGACTATGATGCAATATACATCTTAACTGGTGCAGGTTCAAAATCTGTCGCTCGACATAGAGATTTATTAATTCGTACTGCAAAAACTATATTAACCGAACAGAATGTAGATGGTGGATTTTGTGAGTCGATTTATGTACGCCCCCGGTCTTTTGACAATATATTACGATCTACCAGGCATATTTTTACTGCACATGGGCAAGCCCGTACAGAAAGATTAAGACAGTCACTAACACTGTTACGACCTAAACATAATCGTATTCACACTCATTGGAGTGAATACTCTAGACGATGGAATGAGTCTGATTTATGGGATTCGTGGTTTCGCATGTCAACTATCGCTCGGATTGATGTAGCATTAGACCCGAAGAGAATTTCAGAGTGGGGGTTTATTGATTACCCAGGTATTGGCTTCCATTCTTCACTTAAGCATAAGTAGGTCATATGAAAATGAAAGTTTACTATATATCCCCTTCCACAATTCCATCAAGATCGGCAAATTCTATTCATGTGGCTAATATGTGCGAAGGAATAGGTCAATTGGGACATGAGGTTATTTTATTTGCCCATTCTAATTTGTGTAATTCAGTAAGTTGCCAGCAGCAACTGAAAGATTCCTATGGTATTGACAATAGTAAAATTAAACTAAAAATTTTTTACAGTAATCAAAACAGAGGAATTGAATTTTTTATTGCCTTGTATGCTTTGATGCGCTTTATGCTTGATTTAATTAAGAATACAGCCCCACAATATATTATTTCAAGAAATTTATACGCAGCCATTTTTTTTGGTTTGTTATTTAGAGAAAATGTTATTTACGAAACTCACTCACCCGAGTACGGCTTCCGAAAAAAATTACAAAAATTACTCCTAACTTCGAAAAAAATTAAAACCGTAGTTATTTCTAAGGCATTGAAAAGAATAATTCAGAATTTTCATCACATCTCTAGTGAAAATATTTACGTGTTTCATGATGCTGCAAGAGATGGTCAATTAAGGCTTGGTTTATTGCAGCGTAAGGAATTAAGTCAGCAGTTGTTATCTAATATGTTTAATTTAGATGATTATCAAAAAGTTGTAGGATATTTTGGGCATTTATATCCTGGAAGAGGCATTGAAATTATAGAAGAACTTGCGAAACTAAATTCTACTTGTGCATTTGTAGTTTATGGTGGAAATGAAGCTGATATTGAAGAATACAAAAGTAGGAATATGAGTAAAAATTTATTTTTTATGGGGTATATTCATCCAAAAAAAGTACACAAAGCTATGGTGATGATGGATGTTTTATTAATGCCTTATCAAAAATCTGTTTCAATTGGTATAAAAGGAGTTGATACTTCAAATTGGATGTCACCAATGAAATTATTTGAGTACTTGTCAGCTGGTGTGCCGATTATCTCTTCGAATATTTCCGTGTTAAAAGAAGTTTTGATTGATGGTGAAAATTGTTTGTTAGTAGAGCCGGATGATGTTAACTCTTGGTCCATCGCTTTGCAGAATATTATTTCAAATGCAGAGTTAGAGGAAAAATTAGGATTCAATGCTTATAATTTATATAAAGATAAATACACTTGGAAGCATCGCGCTAAAGGCATGCTCACTCTAATATGAAGATAAAAAAAATTTTTATCATTGTTCCTGCGTCTACTGATGATAGTCCGGTAAAGGGAGCTGCTGCACTTGCTAATTCGTTATCTGAATGGGTTTCAGTGACATTTATTACTTTAAAGCCTGGTGGGGCTGACTTTAACTTATTAAATGAAAATATTGACAGGGTATCTTTAGCGGAATATTCTTGGTATTACAAGGTTAAGGCTTTGTATAAATTATTAAAACAAGCAGGGAACAGGGAAAATATTGCGACCATATCGTCAAGTTTTTCTGCAGATTTTATCAATAGTTTATGTAATAAACATGCTGTCACATGCGCTAGTGTTCGAGGAAACTTACCAGTGAATTATCTACATACTTATGGCTTCATTGGTAGATTGATAGCTTACTCTCATCTTAAAAGGCTTAAGAAATTGAATTATGTAGTCTCAATGACGCACTCTATGGCGGAACAAGTGGAGCAATACACGGGTCGTAATAGCCCTGTAGTTGGTAATTTTATTGACGAGGGCAGGATTGTAAAATATCGGAAAAATAAAAAAATAAATAAGGTACTTAGATTTATTTTTACAGGCGCTTTTATTGAAAGAAAACAGCCGTTATTGTTGATTGATGTGATGGCAAAATTACATAATCAGGGTATTGTTTTTGTTTTAGATATGTTTGGTGATGGGCCACTTTTAGATGCGTCTAAAAAAATGGCAGAAAAGTTAGGCGTGGCAAGTTTCATCGTATTTCATGGGCATGTTAATGAGCCTTACGAATATATTGCTAAGGCAGATGTATTGATTCTTCCATCTCTCTCTGAAGGCGTTCCTCGCTCTGTTTTAGAAGCGCTTTGTTTAAGTATTCCTTGTGTTTTACGTGATGTAGATGGGAATAGGGAGTTAATACAATCAGGTGTAAATGGTGAGCTGTTTAGCACCGATTTAGAATTGCCTAATTTAATCTTAAAGTTAGTAAAGCAAATGCATAATGAAAGTTTTCATAAGAAAAATTTAATTCCCAATAGGTTTCGACAAAATTCTTGTGCAAAATCATATCTAAATTTAATTTCACAATAGTTTTATAGTTATGGCAGAACACAAGCAGTATTTCGAATATTTACAACAAAGAAGTAAGCTGGGGCTGCTGTATAGAAAATACTGGCTTTATCCACGACTTATAAAACACCTTAAAGGTAAAACTCTCGATGTTGGTTGCGGTATTGGCGACATGCTTAAATTCAATTCTAGCTCTGTAGGTGTTGATATTAATCCAAAAACAGTTGAATTTTGCAAGATTCAAAAACTTGATGCCAGGTTGATGAGTGGTGATTGTTTGCCATTTGATGATGACTCATTTGATAGTGTACTATTAGACAATGTGTTGGAACATTTAGACAGTCCCGCCTCTTTACTAAGTGAAATTAAGCGAGTGCTTTGCGAAAACGGGTCTTTGTTAATTGGCGTTCCTGGTGAAAAAGGTTATGACAGTGATTCTGACCATAAGCAGTTCTACAACGAGAAAAGACTAATCAAATGCCTGATTGATTCTGGTTTTTTTGTAGATAAAGTATTTTATACTCCATTTAAATTTAAGTGGTTTGATAAAAATATCAGTCAATATTGCTTATATGGTGTTTTTATAAAATGACTCCCTTGCCATCAATTGCGATTTTATTGTCGGCTTATAACGGAGCAAAGTGGATAGAAGAACAAATTGATACAATATTAAAACAACAGGATGTAAGTATTCAATTATTTATTAGTGTTGATTTATCGACTGATAATACCTATGCTTTATGCAAAGAGTTCGAGCAAACCAAAACTAATATAACTGTTCTTGAATATGGAGATCGATTTGGAGGTGCAGCAAAAAATTTTTTTCGTTTAATTCGCGATGTTGATTTTTTAAGTTTTGATTATGTTGCTTTAGCAGACCAGGATGATATTTGGAATGATGGTAAGTTGCATCATGCAATTAAGGTGATCAAGCAAGATGATTTAGACGGATACTCTAGTGATGTGATTGCTTTTTGGAGTAATGGGCGAGAGGAGTTAGTAAAAAAATCTTTTCCTCAAAAGAAATTTGATTATTTTTTTGAAGCAGCTGGCCCAGGTTGTACTTATGTATTGAAACAACAGTCCGCACAAAAGTTTAAAAAATTTCTTATCAAAAACTGGGGCGATGTTAATTTAGTTGAATTACATGATTGGATGATTTATGCTTATTTTCGCTCTCAGGGTATGAAGTGGAAGATAGATGATAAGCCTTTAATGTTCTATCGTCAGCATGGGCATAACCAAGTTGGTTTAAATTCTGGCTTAAAGGCATATTTAATTCGTTTTAATAAAATTAAAAAAAAATGGTATCGCGATGAGGTACAAAAAATAATTTGTTTATTGAATGAGCGTTCTGCGCAGGATATTTCTTTAAAAAGATTTTTTTTAATAAAAAACTTTTGGCATTTAAGGCGTAGGCCAAGAGATGTAGTAATCTTATTATTTATGATTATTTTTAAAATATTTTAATGAAAGTATTATTAACAGGCGCAACAGGGTTTATTGGCAAGGCTTTGGTTGCAGAGCTTATACAGCAAAATTTTCATATATCAATTACCGTTCGTCAAAAAACCAATCTGTTTCCTGATGAAGTTAAACAGTTTGTAGTAGGGGACTTTGAAAGTAATCCTGATTTTTCTACTAGCCTTGCTGAGATTGATTGCGTTATTCATTTGGCTGGTAGGGCGCATGTAATTGATAAAGCTAAAGCATCACTTTTAGATGAATTCCGTAAAGTTAATACCGAATTAACACTTAATTTGGCAAAACAGGCTGTAACAGCTAGAGTTGAAAGATTTATATTTTTAAGCTCAATTAGAGTGAATGGTAATCAGAATACTCAACCATTTTTGGAGATTGATATTCCTAATCCGCAAGAACCGTATGCAATCAGTAAATATGAGGCAGAGCAGGGCTTGATAAATTTGGCTAAAAATAGCAATTTAGAAGTGGTTATTGTTCGCCCACCGTTGGTATATGGAAATAATGTCCCTGGTAATTTTGGTAGATTAGTTCAATGGGCGGGATCTAGAATTATACTTCCTTTGCCATTAGGTGCCGTGAATAATGCCAGAACATTAATAGCCATTGATAATTTAGTGAGTTTTATTATTACTTGCACCTTACATCCAAAGGCCGCTAATGAGGTTTTTTTAATTTCTGATGATGACAGCCTTTCGACAACACAACTATTAAAAAAAATTGCTAAAGCGTTCAATAAAAAAGCATTGTTACTTCCTATTCCCGTAAGTTGGATGGTTTTCGTGGCAAAATTATTAGGTAAAGAAGCTGATGCGGTACGCTTGTTTTCTTCACTTATTGTTGATAGTAGCAAGGCGAGAGACTTATTAGAGTGGTATCCTGTTACAACAATGGATGAGCAATTGAAGAAAATGACAACGAATGAAAAGAATAGTTGATTTAATATTAGCAACTTCCTTGTTTTTGGTTTTGCTAATTTCCCTTTTATTGATAGCGGCTTTGGTTATTACCACCTCAAAAGGCCCTGCATTGTATTGGTCTGATCGCATTGGTAAAAATAATAAAATTTTTAAAATGCCAAAGTTTCGATCAATGTTGACAGGCGCTCCTTCTGTGGCAACCCATCTATTAGATAATCCTGACTCTTATTTATCACCTATTGGAAGCTTTCTACGCTCAAGTAGTTTAGATGAACTACCACAACTATTTTCAGTATTAAAAGGTGATATGAGCTTTGTAGGGCCGCGACCTGCGCTTTATAATCAAGATGACTTAATCACTCTACGTACCCAGAAAGGGGTGGACAAGTTACTACCTGGTATTACAGGCTGGGCGCAAGTGAACGGACGAGATGAGTTATCAATTCCTGATAAAGTTGCATTGGATGTTGAATATTTAAATCGTCAATCCTTTTGGTTTGATATGAAAATATTGTGGATGACTTTTTTAAAGGTAATTAAACGAGATGGCGTGAGTCACTAGCAAAGGTGATGATATTAAATTAGCTTTTTGGCTATTATGTAGTCAATTAATAATCAACCAGTTGCTATCATTCCAGCTTTGAAGATATCTCATTGAATATAAAGGGGTCAGTGTAAATTAAATAATAACAAGCTACAATCTTTCTGTACAATCATAATCAATAACGCAATTAATAAAGCTTTCTCTGTGCCCAGAAAACCCCGTATCAGCCCTATTGGCAT
>Ga0257123_1001572_pt1 | contig 13506 bp, 10 predicted proteins | sample SI106_135metaG_FD_190185 | JGI IMG/M metagenome (GOLD analysis project Ga0257123, IMG submission 190185) | Marine microbial communities from Saanich Inlet, British Columbia, Canada - SI106_135 | ecosystem: Environmental > Aquatic > Marine > Inlet | place: Canada: British Columbia | collected...
AAGAAAACAAAATACATATTTTTGAGTAGTGGTGCAGTTTATGGTGGCAATTACCAAGAGCCTGTTGATGAAAATACAGTTGCCACGGTGGATATTAATAATCTTGTATCGACCGACTGGTATGCGATCTCCAAGTTATATTCGGAAGCTAAGCATCGATCAATGCCTGAATTATCTATTGTTGATGTTAGGGTGTTTAATTATTTCAGCCACACACAGGACATGAATGCTCGATTTTTAATAACAGATATTGTGCGTGCAATTAAAAATAAAGAAGTGTTTAAAACTTCTGCAGATAATATTGTTAGAGATTTTATAACCCCCTCTGATTTTTATGGCTTAATACAGGCAATTATTGATTTTAAACCGACAAACATAGCTTTGGATTGCTATACAAAATCCCCTGTTTCAAAATTTGATTTACTGGCCGAGTTAGAGAATAAACTTGGGTTTAAATATGAAACTAATAAGGATGTTGATATTGTTAATGCTACTGGGATCAAGACAAATTATTATTCTACAAATAAAATGGCAAAACAGGTGGGCTACACCCCTGTGAATACTTCATTAGGTGGAATTTTTAAAGAAATCAATTTCCATATCCTTGGTCAATTTTAATATGAAAATATTATTTATAGACCTCAAATATGATTATGGAGATAAGGCTCGTGGTATTAACCATATTGGGCAAGATGGGTTTTTAAAGTCATTTATTAGTCTTGGGTATGAGGTGTTATCATTTTATTACGATGAATATCTGGAAAATACACGCCCTATGCAAAATAAACTTAAAAGTTTTGCAGATGAAGTTAGGCCTGATTTAATATTTTTCTCTTTATTCTCAAATCAATTTGAAATTGAAACATTAGAATATTTAAAGTCCAAATATGTGACCATTAATTGGTTTGGCGATGATCAATGGAGGTTTAATGAATTTAGCTCAAAATACGCTAAACATTTTAGTTATTGTGTAACGACCGACCAATATGCCATTCCTAAGTATAAGCAACTAGGCCAGGACAATGTTATTTACAGTCAATGGGCCGCTATACAAACACATCAAGTGCCAAAATTTGAAGGCTATCAGCACGATGTTGTTTTTGTAGGTGCATTCCACCCTTATAGAAAGTGGTTTATTGACCGCTTGATTAAGGCGAATATCAATGTGCAGGCTTTTGGTAATGGCTGGCCAAATGGTTCTCTTTCTGCAGAAAAAATGAATGAATTGTTTATATCTTCAAAAATTAACTTAAATATTGGCAATAGCACATCATTTGATAGTAGATATTTATTAAGTGGCATCAGGCCAATTATTAATAGTATAAGGAGTCCAAAAAATACATCTCAGATAAAGGCAAGAAACTTTGAAATTCCTTTTTTTAATGGTTTTCAATTAACAGATTATGTACCATCTATTGAAAACTATTTTGACCTTGGGAAAGAGGTGGTTTGTTACAAAGATGTTGATGAGGCAATTATGCTAGTTAAATATTATTTAGAGAATGAGGTTGAAAGAGAATCTATTAAAAATGCTGGGTATGAGCGCGCTTTCAGAGAGCATGGATATATAAACCGATTGAGAGATATCATAGGTAGAATCAGGTGATTCAAGCATGTATAGTTGTTTCATCCCCATACCAGAATAATCAAATTTTTGATTTATCTAACTTGACCTTGAATCGTGATAATTGCCTGCTTGGATTTTACTCATTAAGACAAGAATTTTCCAAAATTGGAGTTCATTTATCAACTTCTGATGTTGTAAATCTGGATGATTCTAGTATAGTCATATACAATGAAATGCCAAAGAAAATGCCAAATAGGCAGGATAAAAATAAATCCTATTTATTGCTTTTTGAGAGTGAATTGATCAGGCCAGATAATTGGGATTTGGAAAAGCATAAGTGCTTTAACAAAATATTTACCTGGAATGATGAATTTGTCGACAATGTCAAATATTTTAAAATTAATTTTTCATCTGAGTTTCCAGTATCAATACAAAAAAATATTTCCGGTAAAAAGAAGCTGTGTACTTTAATTGCAGGTAATAAAGTAGTCAGTCATCCGTTAGAACTTTATTCAAAAAGAATTGAAGCAATACGCTGGTTTGAAAGAAATCGGCCTATGGATTTTGATTTGTATGGAATTGGGTGGGGTGAGTATAGTTTTACTGGCCCTAGAATATTTAGAGCGCTTAATAAAATAAAACCTCTGACCAAACTCTTGGCGTCAAAGTTTCCATCATATCAGGGGGTGGTGAACGAAAAGAAACTAACTTTAGAAAAATATAAATTTTGTATTTGTTATGAAAATGCAAGGGATATTCCTGGTTATATTACTGAGAAAATATTTGACTGTTTTATAGCTGGATGTGTACCAATATATTGGGGTGCGAACAATATTGACAAATATATTCCTAATAATTGCTTTATTGATAAAAGAAAATTTGATGATTACGAGGCGCTTTATCAATTTATTAACAACATGAAAGATAGTAAATACAGTCATTATCTAGAAAATATAGAGATTTTTTTAAATAGCAAAAGTATTAACCAGTTCAGCGTCAAATATTTTTCTAAAGCTATCTCGTCTAATATTTAATATGATTAACCGTGAATTAAGTGTGCTGATAGTTGGCAGGGTGCTGCAAATCATTATTGCGCTTATGGCTATTAAAATTGCTACTAAATTCTTGCAAGCCGACGAGCTTGGAAACTTTTATCTGTTAGTAAGCATTACAGGATTTTTTAGTTTGTTTATGGTTAACCCTATAGGTCAATATATCAATCGAAGAACGCATGATTGGCATAAGCAGAAGAAGCTACTCAATGTTTTTTATTTATATAACTATTATTTAATTTTTTTAACCTTGTTTTCTATAATTATAGTGTATTTATTGCATTATTATAATATTGGAGACAATATAAATTTCTCACTATTTTTAATAATAGTACCAATATATATCTATTTCCATAGTTGGAATCAAACTATTATCCCCATGATAAATATACTGGAAGGTAGGGTTGCATTTGTTCTATTTACTATAGCTTCACAATTGTTATTTCTTATTATTTCATATCTTTTGATTACTCTACTAGATGAAAAAGGCGCCTTATGGTTCCTTGGGCAGGCTATCGCTTTTGGCATTGTAGGATTGATATCGTTAGTGTATTTCATAAAGAAATTTCATATTGGCTTTGATGTCAAAGCCGCACACCGATATGTAAATAATAAAAATGTAAGAAATATGCTAAATTTCTCCGCCCCACTGTCAATAAGCGTACTATTTTTTTGGCTACAGTCTCAATCATATGGAATTATTATTGAAAAGAACATAGGGTCGGAATTCTTAGGATATTTTGGGGTTGGGATGGCTATCGCGTTTGCAATTTCAAGTGCATTTGAGGCGATAGTTATGCAGTATTTATATCCAAAGATGTATCAAAGTATGAGTGATAATAATAAATTTTCACGCATGATCTCAAATATTAGTAATCTCATTTTGCCTATTTACTTCTACCTTGCTATATTTGTAACAATATTTGCAATTAATATTGTTACAATTTTGGTAGATGAAAAATATTACTCTTCATATATTTTTGTAATATTTGGCATATGGGTGGCTTTTTTCAGGATGTCTTCAAATATTATCTCTAACATTGCGCACTCAAAGATGAAGACTAAGAAATTAATTTTACCTAATATTGTTGGGGCTATTATTGCAGTGACTGGAGTAACAATAGCTACTAATTTTGAAAATTATGATTTTTTTATTCCATTATCATTGCTGCTCGCTAGTATGATTTCTTTCTTTGTTAATTTTAGAATCATGAGTAACATATTGCATATCAATCTAAAGGTTAAAAATTTCTTGATGATCTCTCTCTTTTCTTTGCCACTATTAATCAGTTTATTTTTCTCTGAATATCTCAACGATGTCTTATTTTCAACCTTTATTGTCGGCATGTTTGGCCTATATTTTTGCTATAGTCTGTATAATTTTTTCATAATAAATCAAAAAGAAAGTTCAATGTAATGATCAATCAGCCCCTGGTGAGCATTTGTATCCCTCATTTCAATAATAAAAACACTATCTCTCAAACGTTAGATAGCTTGTTGAGTCAAACGTATCAAAATATTGTAATCAAGGTGTTTGACAATGTGTCGGATGACGGTAGTTGGGAAATTGTTAAGGAGTATGCAGAAAAATATTCTAATATTCGTGCGTTTCAAAATAGTGAAAATATTGGTGGCGAGGCTAACTTTACAGAATGCATCCAGGGTCTTGAGGGAAAATACGGTGCTATCTATCATGCTGATGATTTATATCACCCTTTAATAGTTGAGACGCAAGTCAAGTATTTGTTAGAAAATGATATTTCAGCAGTCTTTGTTAGGGCAAATATTATTGATGACAGATCGGAGAATATTGGTGAACAATTTTTCCCTAATGAGATTAAAGAAAATGACTATTATCAGCTTGATTTTGAAAAATTATTTAGTCTTATTTTGAAATATGATAACTTTCTGATTACTCCAAGTGTAATGGCTAGAGTTGATCTTTATCAGCAGCAAGTTAAATCTTGGAATGGAAAAGAGTTTAAAACATCTGCAGATTTAGATGTGTGGTTAAGATTTAGTCTGATCAAGGATGTGGGAATAATAACAAAAAAGTTGATCTCATACCGATTGTCAAAGTCAAGCTACTCTTATAGAGTTAAATTTACAAGAATTTTACCAAGGGATATGTTTCTAGTGACTGACTATTACTTGGACAAGTACAAGCAATTAAATTTTAATTTATCTGATTATCAATATTTGATGTTTAAGGATAATATTATAGTTATAAGTAATCGAATCTTTAATGGTAATTTAGTTAAATCTAATGAGATTAAGTTAGGTAATTTGAAAGTTATTAGTAGACTTCTTTTCTCTAAGCAAAAAACTAAAGTGTATATTTATGCATTATTGATAAAAATTGGCCTATATTTCAATGCAAATAAGATTCTATTGAAGTTTGTTGCATTGGTAAATAAAATTCCTAATAGCATCAAATGATTTTAAACTTGAGTCCATTTAAATTAACTCTGTTAATCATTGTTTTAATTAGTTACCTAATTTTCTTTTTGGCTAGTTTGAGCTCGTACCCTGGATCAGGAATAATATATTCATTGTTTTCCTTAATATATGCAATTTTAATATTTGGTGCTATCTTAAGGTTTAGATCGTATAGTTATTTATTTCTTAGTGTTTTTCTGTGGCTAGGGCTGTGGTTTAAAATGTCGGTCCACCTAATCCTTGACTATCCTTACGGCGAAGTTACAGGTAATTTTTATATAATTAATGGAAGCATGGATGACGTTGCAATTGTTGCATCAGTGGGGGCGTTGGCATTGATAGCGGTGTATTTATTTTTCCTTCGCTTAAATATAAAGGATCCTGTTGAAATTTCGACTAAAAGTAAGAAATACCCCGTATATTATAAACTTTACCTTAATAACAAGAATAAAATATTTTTCATATTTTGGAGTATGGTATTAGTTACAACAGCTTCAAACATTTTTTTCAATATTCAGATCAGTGGCTTGGTGCCGCGCACAATACTTATTTACCCATTGAATGCTTTAGTGTATTGGGCTCTATCTATTGGGTTCGTTTTAACTTTTACGTTTATGATCGGCTTGAGATATAGGTTAGAGGGTGCACCTCCTTCTATGTTGCAATTATTGTCGATTGGTCTATTGACATCTATGACTTCCATTGCTATTTTAAGTAGAGGTCAATATGTGTTTATTGTGTCTGCAGTTTTTGTTTACACGCTTTTTAACTATAAATTTATTTTCCATTCTAGTAAGAAAAGTGTGCACAGTAAATTTAGTCTGTTGCTATTGATTCTTAGTTATTTAGTGTTTTTTTATATTGTTATTGTTACTGTAGATTTTTTAAGAGGATATTATTTTGACTTGTCGTTAGATGCAGGGAATATCGTAGCATCGCTCTCGCTAGATAAATTTTCAACATCATTAACAGATTATTCTGAATTTTATAGAATACTTCTACAACTGGTGGTAGATCGCTGGATTGGTTTAGAGGGTATTATGGCAGTAACATCATACCCAGATAAAGGGGCTGCATTGATTCTAGAGGCTTTAACACGTACTCACAATATTGGTGAAATTGATATTTATCAAAAAATTTCCAATTCACATTACAAGGGTATGGATAATTTTAGAGTTTCTTTTGCAACAATACCCGGAATATTCGCTTTTCTTTACTACAGCGGATCTCTATTGGTTGTTTTTTTTGGGTCTTTTGTGATTGGCACTTTAATGCTATTTTTTGAATATTTCGTAAAGCGCATGCTAAAGTGCAGTTTGACATCTGCAATTATTTCTATATATTTGTCCAATATAGTTTCTCAATTTGGCCTGTTTCCGGTGAATATTTTTAAGTCGCTATTTATATTGTTAATATTTCTGATATTTGCAAGGATCATTATTTCTAGTGAGGCTATTATTTTTTATCTAAGATCAAAAACCTCTCTTCTTTAATCTTAGATCATATGAAATTTTCAATCAATTTTCACATCCTTAAAAAACCATATCTTATTATTTTTTCATTGATATGGTCGCTTTTATTTTCTGTAAGTTTAATGAAATACCAAGGATCTGCTTTTGCATTTACTCTATTTTCATCTTCTTTCTTAATATTATTGTTTCTGGGTTTTTATAAGAATAGAAGTTATGCATTTATGTATTTGGCTGTATTTTTATGGCTAGGATTTTGGGTTAAACTGGTGGCACACTTGTTACTTGATTATGAGTATATAGAGCCAATCGGTGTATTTTCTGGATCAACTGGAGAATGGGACCAAGTTCTATGGGTGTCGACTATTGCATGCCTTGGTGTTATTATCGGTCGTTTTTTGTATGCAATATTAAATTTTAAAGTGGCAGATGATAATCACAATAACAACGTTTATCCTGAATGGTATCCTACGATTAGAATAAAAGTTTGGGCTTTGTTTATTGTTATTGTTATATTGGCAGCTGTTTCAAATGCTGTATTAGGCATTAATCAAATTGGCCTTTCTCCACGTACAATATTGCCTTGGCCACTCAACGCCCTTATATCATGGATAGTTAGTATCGGTGGAGTTATGGGGCTGGCTACACTAATATGGTGGGATGTTTCATTAAAGAAGGGTGTGTATTCTTCTCTTTTTGCTATCATCATAGAAGCTTTTATTTCATCAATATCACTCTTTAGTCGTGGTGTGTTTATTTTTCATTCAATCCCACAATTCATTGCATTGTATAAAAATAAATTGCTAGATAATTTTTCTAAAAAAAGACTTGCCATTGTCGGGTGCTGTGTTTTAATATTTTTTGTATTATCTCTTGCCATCGTTTCTGTGTTAAGGGCGAATTTTTATTCTCAGGATGGAATAACAACAACAACTAAGTCTCAAATTTCTTTAAATAGGCTGGAAGTTTTAAAAGGAGGCATTGCTAGAGTTAAAAAATTGATTAGACAGGGCGGAGATCACAAAGCTCATTTGGCTGAACTCCTAATAGAACAGGAGGGGTTGCAAATGAAAGTCTCAAATTCCACATCTGATTTTAGATTGAAATTGATAAAGGAAAATGAAGATACTCGAGAAATTCCTGACAGTATTAACGATAAAAATGTGATCATTGATCACCAGGTTCAATTTGATAGAATTAATGAAAGCGTAGCCCTGAAAGAGTTTTATTATCAATTAACACAAGGTGTATTTCTTAAGGTGTTAGCTCTATCTGTGGATAGATGGGTTGGATTAGAAGGTGTTATGGCAGTAGTTTCTTACCCTAACAAAGGAAGAGCGTTAATCATTGATACATTTATAGAAAAGAGAACGCCGGGTGAAGTGACTAGGTATCAAGAAATAGCCAATTCTAAATATCAATGGGTGGATTCAAATGTTTGGCAATTTGCAAGCCTTCCCGGGGCTGTGGCATTTTTATATTTTAGTGGTTCGTTCTGGATTATTTTATTTGGAATGATCTTGTTTGCGTTTTTAGTGCAATTTTTGGAATTTCTAATTTACAAAGGCACTAGAAACCCGATTCTTTGTTCATTATTAGGAGTTTCTCTTGCGAACTACGTGGCACAATTTGGAATTGCGCCTGCGCAAGGTTCAGTTTATTTACTTATGATTTTTGTTGGTGTTTTGACAATTGCAATTGTCCAAAATTTAAAGTTAATTACAAATAAATTATTTTCATAATAATTCTATATAAATATGACCAATAAAGTTTTAATTAATGCATTTGGGATTGGGGATTCTGGGGGCTTGACAGTTTTAGAAAAGCTTTTGGATGAATTGTCAACCAATGAGCTTTATTATTATTATATTGTTTGTAATAAAAACAAAAATATCAATCAATTAAAGAAAAAGTATCAAAAGCTTGCCAACTTTACTTTTGAGGTTGTCCCTAGTAAAGGCTTTCTATATAGATTGTATTATGAAAACATTGTGTTTAGAAAACTTATTAAAATTAATCATATTGATTTGATATACAATTTCTCTGGATCGGTGCAGTTTTTTGTTAAAACACCGCAAGTAACCAAATTGCATAATCTACTTTTTTTTTCTAAAAAACTTGATACTATCTATAAGATTAACTCACAACTGCCTTTATGGGTTAAGCAAGTTTTTCTTAAAAGACTAGTGTTTAAGTTTATGTTAAATCAGTCAAAATGTATTGAGATTCAATCTAATCATGTAAAAAACAATTTATCAAATTTTATAAATATTAGAAAGAAGTTATTTTTTGTGAAGAGTGATATTGACGTATCTGACAATGTATTTCATTCGCCGAGAAAATATAATTTTTCAAAAAAAATAAAATTTTTATATATTGTAGGGCCTCATTTTGAATACCCACACAAAAACCTTGTAGACTTTACAAATTCAATGCTTCGTTTGAATGAAAAAGGCGTTGATTTTGAAATTAATATTACTTTAACTAGTAATCAATTAAATAACTCAAAAGTTTGGGATTTATCTTTAAATTCAAAGACAAATTTCCTTGGTTATATAAGTGACCAAGAAAAAATGACAGAATTATTTTGTGACAATACAATTCTAATCTCTACTTCTATCATTGAAACATTGGGTTTACATGTAATTGAGGGCATAAAAAATGGAATAATTACAATAGCTCCAAATGAGAGTTATGCAAGAACAGTCTATGGTGACAATATGATTCTATATGACACGTTAAATAGCGAGTCTTTATTAAATGCAATTCAGGTCGTTTTAGAAAGTGACAGCCCGCACTCTGAGCTAATTTTATCTTTACAAGATAGATTGAAAAAGAGTGAAACGGCTAAACATTCTAATATTTTAGATATATTCAAAGGAGTTTTAAATGTTTAAAAATAAGGTTTTATTGATTTCTGGTGGTACAGGTTCATTTGGTGGCGCTGTATTAAAAAGGTTTTTAACTACTGACATTAAAGAAATAAGAATTTTCTCGAGAGATGAGCTTAAGCAAGATGACATGAGAAAGTTTTATAATAATGATAAACTTAAGTTTTATATTGGTGATGTAAGAGATAAAAATTCAATTGATGATGCAATGAGAGGTGTGGATTATGTCTTTCATGCAGCTGCATTGAAGCAAGTCCCATCATGTGAGTTTTATCCAATGCAAGCAGTTAAAACTAATGTTATTGGTACTGAAAATTTATTAAATTCAGCTATTGCAGCCGGCGTTAAAAAAGTTATTGCACTGAGCACGGATAAGGCGGTTTATCCAATCAATGCAATGGGTATTAGCAAGGCTATGATGGAAAGAGTGATTGTAGCTAAAGGCAGGAATGTAAAAGATACTATGATTGCCTGTACTAGATATGGTAATGTAATGGCTAGTCGTGGTTCTGTTATTCCATTATTTATTGACCAAGTTAGAAATGGCAAGCCTATAACTATAACGGACCCTAATATGACCAGATTTATGATGAGTCTTGATGATGCAGTTGATCTAGTTTTGTTTGCATTTGAAAATGGTAAGAGTGGCGATATTTTTGTTCAAAAAGCACCAGCTGCAACGGTAGAGTTACTTGCTCATACGATGAGAAAAATTCTAGGTGCGCCTGATCATGAGGTTAAGACTATTGGTACAAGACATGGTGAAAAATTGTATGAAACTTTGCTTACAAAAGAGGAGATGGTGAAGGCAATTGATATGGAAAGGTATTATCGAATTCCTGCTGATACTAGAGACCTTAATTACAATCAGTTTTTCGAAGAAGGCGAAGAGGTGGTAACAGAGGCTGGTGAATATCATTCCCATAATACTCATAGACTGAATGAAGATGAATTAATAGAATTATTGTTAAATCTTAGAGAAATTAAAGATGAGTTAAAGGGGATTAAGAAAAATGGATAAGTTAAAGGTAATGACCATTGTAGGTACTAGGCCGGAAATCATAAAGCTAAGCCAAGTGATGAAAGAGTTAGATCGACATGTGGACCATACAATTGTACATACTGGTCAAAATTATGACTATGAATTGAATGAATTGTTTTTTGAACAGTTAGACATTAGAAAGCCTGATATATTTTTGGAAGCTGTTAAAGGCACACCATCAGAAACTATTGGAGATATTATTGCAAAGGCCGATAAGGTCTTTGCTGAAATACAGCCAGATGCCTTATTAATCTATGGCGATACCAATAGTTGCTTAAGTGTTATTCCTGCGAAGAAGAGAAAGATACCGATCTTTCATATGGAAGCAGGCAATAGATGTTTTGACCAAAGAGTTCCAGAAGAAGTTAATAGAAAAATTGTAGATCATTTGAGTGATATTAATCTACCCCTTTCTGAGCAAGCTAGAGACTATCTAATTGCTGAAGGCATCAAACCTGAAACAATTATTAAAACTGGTTCACCGATGACAGAAGTCTTAAATGCTAATATGGAAAAGATCAAATCTAGCGATATTCTAGAAAGAGAAGGGCTAAAGTCAAAAGCATATATTGTTATGAGTATTCATAGGGAAGAAAATGTTGACTCTCCTAAAAACTTCAGTGATTTATTAGAATCAATTGATGAACTAACTAAGAAATATAATATGCCAATTATTATTTCTACACACCCAAGAACAAGAAAGAAATTGGAAGATATTGACTATCAAAACGAAAATCCTTTAATTAGATTCTCGAAGCCTTATGGTTTTCATGAATATAACAACCTGCAAATGAATGCATTTTGTGTGATTTCAGATAGTGGAACTATTGCTGAAGAGGGGTCAATACTGAATTTACCTGCTGTCACAATACGCCAGGCGCACGAAAGACCAGAAGGTATGGATGAAACTACAGTGATAATGTCAGGATTGAATAAGGCTAGAGTCATTGATGCAGTTGAGGTTGCAACAGCTCATCATTCACAAGGCATTAGAGTGATAAAGCCTGTTAAGGATTATGAAGCTGACAATGTGTCTAAAAAAGTTCTAAGAATCATCTTGTCGTACGTTGATTATGTAAACAGGACTGTCTGGCATAAAGAGGTATAGTTTTGAAAGATAAGGTGCTTGTTCTTGGCTCTGCGGGCTTAATAGGTCATCAAGTTTATAACTATTTAAAGGATAGTGATAATTATGAGTTACACAATATCTCGTATCGAAATAAAATTCAAAATGATACGATATTATTAAATGCTAGAGATGAGAAAAATTTCATTGATAAAATAACAAGCATTAGGCCCCATTATATTATTAACTGTATCGGTATTTTGATTAATGGATCAGATACGGATCCTGAAAATGCTATCTTTCTCAATTCATATATGCCTCATAGACTGACTAGACTGGCAGATAAGATTAATGCAAAATTAATCCACATATCGACTGACTGTGTTTTCTCAGGTGACAAGAAAGAGTCTTATATTGAAACTGATGAGAAAGATGGACGAGGTGTATATGCTAAGTCAAAGGGGCTTGGAGAGATTGTTAACAACAAACACCTAACGTTAAGAACCTCGGTTGTAGGGCCTGAATTAAAAACTGATGGAGAGGAGCTTTTCCACTGGTTTATGAATCAACAAGGTGATATTTCTGGCTTTACTAAAGCAATTTGGTCAGGTGTAACCACAATAGAACTTGCGAAAGCCGTTAAATGGTCGATTGATCATCATATAACTGGCTTGTATCATGTGACTAACAACTCGTCAATCAGTAAATACGAACTTTTAAAATTATTTCAAAAGTATACAAAAAAAGATATTAGCATCAAGTCAGTGGACGGCAAAAATGTCGATAAGAATTTTATTGATACTAGATTATTAATGAATTACCAAATCCCGTCTTACGATCAAATGATTTCCGATATGGTTAGTTTGATTGCTAACAACAGGCCACTGTATTCTCAATACAAGGTTGGGATTTTTGACAAAAAATAAAAAGATATTAATTGTTACAGAATGCTTTTATCCTGAGGAATTTAAGATAAATGATGTTGCCTTATCATGGAAAAACAAAGGTTATGATGTTGATGTGCTGACTTTAGCTCCAACCTATCCATTGGGTAAGGTTTTTCCAGGTTATAAAAATAGCTTCTTTCGAAAAGATGAATACCAAGGTATAAATATTCTTAGGTTACACGCTGTTACGGGTTATAGAGATAGTGTAGTTAAAAAGATATTGAAATATATAAGCTTTATGATTTTTGGCAGTATTGTTGCTATTTTTATTGGCAGAAAATATGATTACGTTTTTGGTTTTAATATGAGTTCCCTAACAGGCATGCTGCCTGCAGTGGTGATACGAAAATTATACAAAAAACCATTAACATTCTGGACACAAGATGTTTGGCCTGACAGTGTGTACGCGTACGGCTTTAAGAAAACTAAAATGCTTTCGAATACTCTTGATATGTTTGTTAGATTTATGTATCGTAATATTGATGCAATTGCAGTTTCTGGAAAAGGCTTTGAGTCAAAATTAACTCCATATGTTGGAAAAGGTTTGATATTTCATTATTTGCCGAATTGGGCGGATGATTTAAATACAAATCTTGAGCCTGTGAGTTTTGGAAAATCTGAAGGGGTAACTCATTTTACTTTTGCAGGTAATATTGGTAAAGTGCAAAATTTAGAGAATATTGTTAACGCTTTTTGTTTGTTATCAGGCGAGTATCAAAAAAAATCTCAGCTTAATATTATTGGGGATGGGTCTAATCTTGAAAATCTAAAACTTCTTGTTGAAGATAATCCAAATATTATTTTTCATGGAAAAAAACCAAGATTGGATATGGCTAAGTATTATCAAGCAAGCGATTTTTTAATTGTTTCCTTGATTGATAAGTCAATTTTTTCAGTAACAGTGCCTGCTAAAACTCAAACTTATATCGCAGCAAAAAAACCCATATTAGCAATTATTAATGGCGATACAGCCAGTATTATTCAAGATAATAATCTTGGACTCTGTGCCGACCCATCAAAAATTGATGCAATT
>Ga0257123_1001591_pt1 | contig 13370 bp, 9 predicted proteins | sample SI106_135metaG_FD_190185 | JGI IMG/M metagenome (GOLD analysis project Ga0257123, IMG submission 190185) | Marine microbial communities from Saanich Inlet, British Columbia, Canada - SI106_135 | ecosystem: Environmental > Aquatic > Marine > Inlet | place: Canada: British Columbia | collected...
CCTATACAAACAATACTCTAACCATATTGAAAGTCTTCAGGGACCAGACGGCCCTTTGAGCGATGTAATCCCATTCGCCAGTAAGTCGGCGGAGCAAGCACTTAGAATCGCTTGTGTTATTTGGGGTTATGAAAACCCTGGGAAAATAGGTGATCCCAATTTGGAGATGAGTACTGAGTACATGGAAAGGGGAATCGAGTTATCTCAATTCTATATGGGAGAAGCCAAAAGAATAATCCCTGGCAAGCATGAAAAGATAGAGATCTATCGCCTTGTAGAATGGCTTTGTAAAAGATATGAGGATAAAGCCTTTTCACTGCGGGATATCCAGAATGGTGGTCCTGGGTTTCTCAGGAAAAATCGATCCAAGGTTTTACATTTTCTTGCCACTCTCCAACAGAAGAACTGGGTCTATAAAATAAGCGATACAAAATGGCATCTTCATAATGATGCAGCTGAGATTTTTGCCCTTTATAGGGATAGCCATGAATAATCGTCGACTCCCCAACTATGGATTTCCCTATTTCAAACCCACTCCAACCCCTGCGACATTGCGACATCCGCGACAGGTTGAGCAAAAGCTGTCGCATCCGTCGCACGTCGCAGGGCAAAAAGCAAAGAAACTGCTTGAGGAATTAGGATTAGAACCAAAGGTTCTCTCAGTTACAAAGAGTGAAGACCAACTTCCTTTTCAGGAGAAGAAGACTCTATTACGGAAGGATTTGTATCAGCTGTTAGAAAGGGAGCCATTGACCATCCCAGGCTTGATGAGAGAATTAAGCAAGCTGGGGCATGGATGTTCTGGATCTCGAAGTCTTACATGCGCAAGAGGCAAACAAGTTTTATGGACCGGGTTGAGTGAAGAGCTGTTTGCATGCTTATCTGATTTAACCCTAATCGGACAGATTGAACTGAAAGAATGTTCTCGAGAGTTTTTTTCAGAATCAGACCTTAGAGATACTCCAAAGCTGGATAGGAATCTTCAAATTGCATGGATACCCATGGTGGTTGAGCTAGTTAAATAGAATTACCTATTTTCTCTGATCTAATTATTTTACGTAAACACTTCCTGTTCCTAACCTCATAGAATAGAATTTAGGTTTATGAGGAGAGGTCTAATACTAATTCTTTTTACGGTATTAGGATGTCTGTATCCTGAAGAGATTCGTAAATTGCCATCGCCTATTGTGGGGGGAGTTGAAAGTCCAGAGGGAGCTTACCCATGGATGGTCGTTTTATTACGAAACGATATTGTTGGATCAGCTCAACAGAGAGCATTTTGTGGCGGTACTTTGTTAGTAGACCGGTGGGTTCTTACCGCAGCCCATTGTTTTTATAATAATGCTACACAACAACAGGAAAAGTTTCCCCAAGATGTGACGGTTTTGATTGGAGCACATGATTTGAGTACAAATTTTGGTTCCTATGTTGGAGTTTCTAGTATTCATATTCATCCACTTTATATCTCTGGAGGAGAGGACTCTCTCCACGATGCCGATATTGCATTGCTACATCTTTCGAGTCCAACAGGTGTAACGGAATTTGTTGAGATCCCTTTTCCCGAAACGGCTAGGAATGTTTTAGAGGTATCAGGCAATGCTGCCGGCATAATTGGATGGGGACTGACGAATCCATTCAACTTCCTAGGTAGTCCCACTTTGCAAGAGGCGTTGGTTACTATTAATAGTGATAGCTTTTGTGATAGTTGGCTAGGAGGGTATGTTGGTCCCGATATGGTCTGTGCGGGTAATTTGGGTGTAGATACATGCTTTGGAGACTCTGGAGGCCCTTTGGTAGTTACTGACCCAGGGGATGGGAATTGGGTACAAATAGGAATTACTAGCTATGGGAGTTCACTCTGTGGTTCTAAACCCGGGGCTTATACTCGAGTTGCAAAGTTTATAAGTTGGATGGAGATGACCGTCGCTACGGTTACACCCGGGGTATTTGGAATGCAGCCTACAGTTACGAACAAGAGTTTTGTGGATAGCTTGAATTCTGGCTGGCATTTTATCGGAACAGAACGCTTTATAGAAAAACCATCAGAGGTCTTTAGTTCAGCGGAAATAATCTGGATGTATTACGACAATCAATGGGGATTTTTCACTCAAAACCTTAATTTGAAAGCCCAGTATGAAGATTCATATCCTGAGATTCATTGGCTTCCAGCAGGGGTGGGAATTTGGGTTAAGAAGTAATGCTATAAATTTTTAGCTTACGAGATGTTTGATCTAGGTTAAAATTGAATCGGATAGCTAGCTCCAACGGATAAAATGGACCAAGCTTTCCCAGAAAGCCTTTAGAAAAATGGCTCTACGTATTTCAAAAGCTGGGTTCGAATTTTACTTGATTCAGCACCAAGATTTACCGTGGCAAACCGAAACACATGCCCCTGGATTTCAACAGCCTCATCGACATCCCTTTCGATTGAGGGATGAAGAAGAATGCCGCTTGAATGATGAATACAACTATCGCCTTCAACTTCTTGGGATCTCAGGTAGGAATACATCTGATAAATATAAATATTCCTGAGTGATTCAGATCTGTACCAGCCTTTTGTAAGAATTGAGTTGAATTTTGTATCAATGACGATTCGGCGACCTTGTTCTTCATTTTCAAGGATGATATCGGTTGTCATAGTCGGGAGTATGTCTCCGATCCCTGGGCTTTTTTGATTAGTTTGCCAATACATTTTCTTACCAGCTTCAACCTTCCAGCCCTTATCACATAGTGTTACATCATAGAAACCAGCAATGCCTTTTTCAAATAGCTTTGTAAGCCATTGAAATTCTCTTTCAGGGGTTGGTAGACGAAATTTACCGCTACTCTCAGTAGGTAGAGCTAATAAAAAGGCTAGATGGGCGGCTGCAACCATCCGTTTGTCCACCATGTCATGTCGACCAAACCTATCTATTGAAGCTTCAAACCTCTGGGGGCTTTCACCTACTACTCCCATACTCCTTAGAGTATTTGCCAGAGCTCTACAACGATGGGCAAGTTCCTTGTTATCCACAATTTTGGATACCTTTTCTAAGGCTGAACGAACAAAACGATTTCTAACTGTATCTATTGTTAGTTCATCGAAATGACAGGCTATTTGTCCTCGCTGTAGTAAACCATGACTCTGCGTGTAGAGAAGATCAATCCGTCCACGGACCCGCCTAAGAACCTGATTTTGTCTGATGTAACCAAAACTGAGATTTCGCTTTAGCCTCAGCTCCACCTGGTCACATAATATTTTAGCAACCAAGTCCGGGATTTTATCGGGGTTTTCCTCTATGGCTACATTTGCATCTAGAAGATCTCTATAAAGGTTTGAAGCATAAAGTAGGAGGAGCCACAAATTACGAACGGGAATGCGGCCTACATACCCGGCCTGATCTTGGCACTCCTCTGTAAACTCTAGAGGCGAGTCAAACACACTTAAAATCCTTCTAGTAACACTTTTTTTGCTTGTTTAGACTTTACATCTGAGTCATACCAATATTCATCGAGAAGTGGAGCAATTTCTGACTCAACTATATGTCGAAACCATTCTTTCGGATCATCAATTGGTTCCTCAGAAGTAGGAGTAAGGTAACTGTGACCAACTCGAAATTGTGGTCCAAGGCTTGAATCATCGGAAATTTCCTTATTCAAGGCTTTAACTTTATGCTCGATTTCATTTATCACATTCACATCGATGCTGTATTTTGAATGTAGCCAATCTCGCCAGGGGCTGCCAAAAGTGGGTTCAAGGTCTATAAAAGCAAAACGCCGTCGCAAAGCTAGATCCACCAATGCTAGCGACCGGTCAGCAATGTTCATTGTACCGATCACAAATAGGTTGCTTGGTATGAAAACCTTCTCCTCAGGTTTTTTTCGATAGGATAGCTCAAGAGCGTGATCAGGAGTCCGTTTATCAAATTCGAGGAGCGTTAACATCTCTCCAAAAATCTGAGCAGGGTTTCCTCTGTTTATTTCCTCTATAACAATCACAAATTTCTTTGTGGGTTGTTTTGTTGCGGCTTCAATCACTTCCATGAAGGGGCCATCCAACAATTCGAGTTTCCCATCACCGGATGGACGCCAACCTCGGATGAAATCTTCATAAGAAAGATTAGGGTGGAACTGCACAGATCTAACCTTACTCTCATCGCGTTGACCTATTAAGGCAAAGGCTAACTTCTTAGCTAACCAAGTTTTTCCCGTACCTGGGGGCCCTTGGAATATCACATTTTTCTTCCTGCGTAGCCACGCAAGAATGACTTCCAACTTTTCTTCTGAAAGAAAGCAGCCTTCATTTAGGATATCTTGCAAAGTATATGTATCCAGTGGAGGTTTCGAAATCTCGCTACCTAAAGCTTCAATATCTACTTCCTCGGGTATGTCATTTAATAAATCTGATTTACTCGAAGTGCTAGTATCTATAGCTTGCCATGCCTTCCAAGATAATTCTGGAAAGGAATGCACTGGGTAAAAGTCATCTTGAAATAAGATTTGGAGTGAATCTAATACGTCCAAATAATCCTTTGAATTACACCGATTATGCGGGCCATTTTTCCCAATATTGATTTTTAACTTACTTTCTATGTAATTTCTAGATGGTGTATCCAATGTTGGAAAAAACCATGGACGGATCCAAAATAAGCCCATCGTAAGATTCCAACCAACACCATAGCGGGTGGTAGCATCATTGTAGGCACTAATAAAACCCTGTCGAATATCTGATTCTGAAGAGTCGGCAAGAGCGATGGCTTGAGCAAAGATTTCCCATAACGCATCTATATCATCTTCCTTTCTCATTGATGAACGCCCAAAGAACCAGGATTTTTGATTATGGACAATAGGTACTGCATCGAAGGAAGTAGGGACTGGTTCCAAGATATCTAGAAAACTAGCCAACTCACTTGCGATGCCTATTCGGTTATCTAGAGATACTCCCCTATTAAAAAGTGCCATCACGGTAAATGGGCAGATATCTTTCAATGGAGCCCAGGTCCCATCTGGAAACTCATCATTAAGAATATTGATTTGAATCTTATCGCTAATCTTATGAATTTGTTCTACTAATTCACTTCTGTTATGTCTGTATTCAAGTAGTTTACTGGCGAAAGCTTCATAGAAGTTGATCCAGCTAAAGCGCTCTTTATGAGTCCGCTTGTCTCCAAAACGTTCCTTCCAGTAGGGAGCATTAATAAATCGATTTATATCTTGTGGCTGGTTCTCGAAAGCAAATGCCAACAATGCTTCGGCATACCAATCATCAGGTGTGACTTTCCAGATGGTAGATCTTCCAGTATAAAAATACCATTCCCGTTGATCCTTTAAGGGCTTCCAATCTACTTTTATCCTCCGTCCATCACCGGGATTTTCTGTGACGATACCAACGGCTTTAATTGCCATAACAGATGCAGTATAGCCGCGACCTTCAAAAGGAAGGTTATGTTTGCGTGTGTAGGCTGATTTGATGGCAATCGGGTCCCCTACACTAATGGAATTCACATCATCCAAATATTTATCTTGGTATCCATTTTCCCAGAGCCCTTCCTCGATAAACCTTGTGGTTTGGTCGTCTTTATCCCACATTGCACCAACAAACCAGCCAATCTGTTTACGGGTTTGATTCATAGTTTTCTACCCTTTCACGAAGCGTGTCTCAATCTCGCGAAACCTAAACTCAATTAAGGATTTAGTCACCCTTACCAGAACATCTAAGTCAAAAATTTCATTTGGATCATAGGAGCTATTCTAATAAGAATGATTTTGGTAAATTTTACCTAATTACTCTTATTTCTTGCTTTTGAATTCTACTGTTCTCAGGCGTAGAATAAAACACCGCATTTGGAATGCCATGACGACAACTACCAAAAAATGGCCAAATTAATAAAACCTAAGGGAAGCTTATCCGCCGACTCAGTAAATATTAAGGATTTGAGCGAGACCGATATCTGTGATCTGTTCATCACTCCAGCTATAGCCAATGCAGGCTGGCATCCATTGAGACAGATCCGTCGTGAGGTAACACTTACCCCTGGCCCTATCATCGTAAGGGGCAATCTCTCTTCGAGGAACAAGAAGAAAAAGAAACGAGCAGACTATGTTTTGAGCTGGAAACCCGGTGTTCCTGTTGCTGTGGTGGAGGCGAAGGATGCAAATCATACGGTGAGTGATGGGCTGCAACAGGCTCTTGGATATGTAGAAATATTGAAAGTCCCTTCTGGGTTCAGCTCTAACGGCAATGCGTTTGCCTCCCATAACAAGGAACCTGCTCCGGGTGAAAATATTGAATGTCAGTTCCCTATGGATCAGTTCCCACCACCTGAAATTCTTTGGGCTCGATATAAATCATTCAGGGGTATTGAAAACGCTCCTGAGGCACCCATTATTGAGCCCTACCATACAGATGGATCTGGGAAAGAGGCTCGATATTACCAGGTAGAAGCAATCAACCGGACTGTCGAAGCAGCTGCAAATGGACAGAAGCGTATATTGCTCATAATGGCGACGGGTACGGGCAAGACATATACAACTTTCCAGATCATCTGGCGACTTTGGAAAGCAAAGCAGATCAAGCGGGCTCTATTCCTTGTCGATCGAAATATCCTTGCGGATCAAACTATAGTAAATGATTTCAAACCTTTTCATCGAGTCATGACGAAGGTGAAAAATAGAAAAATTGATCCCTCTTATGAGATCCATGTAGCACTCTACCAGGCGATCACCGGTCCAGATGAAGAAGACAAGGCATTTAAAAATGTTTCTCCTGAATTCTTTGATCTGATCGTGGTGGATGAGTGCCACCGAGGGAGCGCAGCAGAAGATTCTGTCTGGCGTGAAATTTTAGAGTATTTCTCAGGGGCTATCCAGCTTGGTATGACAGCTACTCCTAAAGAAACGAAATATGTTTCCAATCTTACGTACTTCGGAAAGCCAGTTTATACCTACAGCCTGAAGCAAGGTATAGAGGATGGATTCCTGGCTCCGTATAAGGTCGTTCGAGTAGATATCGACAAGGATCTGGAGGGCTGGACACCCCCTCCAGGTATGCAAGACGACCTGGGCCAGGAGATTGAACAGCGTGTCTTTAACCAGAAGGATATGGATAGGCTCCTGGTGCTGAACCAGAGAACCAAGCTGGTCGCCAGGAGGGTCATGAAGTTTTTAAACGAGACTGACCCATACGCGAAAACGATTATTTTTTGCGAAGATATCGATCATGCGGAACGGATGCGCTCGGCCATTGTAAATGCTGCCGGAAAACTAGCCAGAGATAACTCAAAGTACGTGATGAGGATTACCGGAGACAACGCCGAGGGTAAGGCTGAGCTTGATAACTTCATCAATCCTGAGAGCAGATTTCCGGTCATTGCCACCACATCCGAGCTGATGACAACGGGTGTGGATGCCCAGACTTGTAAACTCATCGTTCTTGATAAAAGTATCAACTCCATGACCACCTTCAAGCAGATCATAGGGAGAGGGACCCGGATCGAGGAAGACTACAATAAATATTTCTTTACCATCATGGACTTCAAGAAGGCTACGGAGTTATTCCGCGACCCAGATTTTGATGGTGAACCTGTGATCATTCACGTGCCAGGGGGTGATGATGACCTTGTTCCCCCTGATCCGGTTGACCCTGATGATCCAATCGACGAAGAACCTGATGATGTAGAAGGAATCACGAAATTTGTGGTCGGTGGTGTCTCCGTCAAAATTGTTGCTGAGAGAGTTGAATACCTTGGTGCTGACGGTAAGCTCGTTACGGAGTCCTACAAAGACTTTTCCCGTAAGCAAGTACATCAAGAGTTCTCATCTCTAGATGATTTTCTTCGCCGTTGGAGTGAAGCTCAGAAGAAAAGGGAGATTATTGACCTGCTTGAGGAGAGTGGCGTTGCTTTAGACAATCTCAAACAGCTAGTAGGTAAAGATTATGGCTACTTCGATCTAATTTGTCACATTGCCTACGATCAGCCGCCCTTAACCCGAAAAGAGCGTGCTAACAACGTGAAGAAACGAGACTATTTCACAAAGTATGGCGATCAAGCCCGTGCAGTACTTTCTGCTCTTTTGGATAAATATGCTGATGAGGGTATCGCATCCATTGAAGATCCAAAGATCTTAAAACTCGACCCCTTTAGAGATATAGGTACTCCGATGGAGATCGTGAAAAATATATTCGGTGGAAAAGCCAACTATGAAAAAGCTGTGAGAGAGCTTGAGACGGAAATCTTTGAACTTGAGGAACTGGCATGAGCAATATTTCAGGGATAGTAAAGTCAATTCAAGACATCATGCGAAAAGACGTTGGAGTTGATGGTGATGCACAGCGAATTGGCCAGCTCGTCTGGATGTTTTTTCTAAAGATCTTTGATGACCGAGAAGAGGAAATAGAGTTTCTGGAGGATGACTATCAATCACCGATTCCTGAAGAACTTCGCTGGCGTAACTGGGCTAAAGACCCAGAGGGCATGACTGGAGATGGTCTGGCTGAATTCATCAATGGTGAACTCTTTCCAACTTTCAAAGAGGGGTTAAATACACAAGGATCTGAAGGTAAACGTGCGCAGGTTGTAAAGGATGTCTTTGAAGATGCTTACAACTACATGAAATCAGGCACGCTTATGAGGCAGGTGATAAACAAGATCTGTGAAATTGACTTCAACACCAGGGAAGACCGTCACCTTTTCGGAAGTATCTATGAGCAGCTTCTAAAAGATTTGCAGAGTGCGGGAAATGCAGGAGAGTTCTATACCCCAAGGGCTGTGACGAGTTTCATTGTCGATAGGATCGATCCGAGGCTAGATGAGGATGTTCTAGATCCTGCTTGCGGAACCGGCGGGTTTTTAACCTGCACAATAGAGCACAAACGTAAGAATTATTCCAAGACTACAGAGGATGAAAACAGATTAGAAGAATCAACCCATGGCATTGAGAAAAAAGCCCTGCCTCACATGCTCTGCACCACCAATATGATTCTCAATGGGATCGATGTACCGGGAAACATAAGGCACGATAACACCCTGAGTCGTCCGCTAGTGGATTACAAGGAGAAGGATCGCGTCCCTGTGATTGTGACCAATCCGCCCTTCGGAGGAATGGAAGAAGATGGTATTGAGAACAATTTCCCATCATCATTTAGAACCAGGGAGACTGCGGATTTATTCCTGGTATTGATTATGACCCTTTTAAAACAGCGAGGACGGGCCGGGGTGGTTTTGCCAGACGGGTTTCTCTTTGGGGAGGGTATCAAGACTAGAATCAAAGAAAAGCTCCTCGAAGAATGTAACCTGCATACCATCGTAAGACTTCCCAACGGAGTTTTTAATCCATATACAGGCATCAAAACCAATCTATTGTTCTTCACGAAAGGGGAACCCACAAAATCAGTGTGGTTCTATGAGCACCCATATCCAGAAGGTTACAAGTCCTATTCGAAGACCAAACCAATGAAGTTCGAGGAGTTCCAGACGGAGATCGATTGGTGGGGGAACCGTCAAGAAACAGAACAAGCCTGGGAAGTAAGTATTGATGAGATCAAGTCTAGAAACTACAACCTGGATTTTAAAAATCCCAATACGATTGATCCGGGTAAAGTAGATCCAGAAGTTCTTTTAGAAAAGTATGAGGGGCTAGAAGCCAATGTGAATGATCTTAGAGCCACACTAAGAGCAGAGCTAATGAAGTCATTAGGAGCTGAGTGAATGTCACTGCAGCTTCTATTTGAAAAGTTCAAACAGGTTGTGGATAGGCCAGAGTCTATCAAAGAAATCAGGTCCCTGATTCTCCAATTAGCGGTTCAGGGAAAGTTGGTGGAGCAGGATCCGAATGATGAGTCGGCATCGGTGTTGTTGGAGAAAATAAAGGCTGAGAAAGAAAGGTTGGTAAAAGAGAAGAAGATTAAGAATGAGAAACCGCTGCCGCCGATTGATCCTGAAGACAGATTAGCAAATATACCTGATTCTTGGGCATATTGTCGGATTGGAGAAGGATTTGTCCTCAATTATGGAAAGGCACTATCTAAGGAAAATCGTGTGCAAACTGGAAAAGTCCCCGTTTATGGTTCAAATGGAGTAGTTGGTTTTCATGATCATTTTCTTACAGATAAACCGTGCATAGTAATTGGACGCAAGGGCTCTGCAGGGGCGGTAAATATGGCCGTAGAGAGTTCGTGGACAACGGATGTGGCTTATTATGTAATTCCTCCAGAAGGTTTTGTTCTGAAGTTTATGCATATTTTATTCTTGCAAGCTGGATTGGAAAATATTGGTAAGGGAATAAAACCAGGGGTTAACAGAAATGAAGCTTATATTATGGTAGTAGGCTTTCCCCCCCTTGCAGAACAACACTGTATTGTGGAGAAGGTTGATCAGCTCATGGGGCTTTGTGATTGTTTGGAAGATCAGCTTTCACAGTTTGATTCAGTGAAGACCGATCTGGCTGAGTCTGCTGTACATCATTTGATGGAGGCACCCACAGAACAGGAATTCAACCGACATTGGACCTTTATCCGAAACCGATTCGATACTCTATTTGATAACCCAGAAAACGTAAAAAAGCTAAAACAAGCCATACTCCAGCTAGCGGTGCAGGGAAAGCTAGTACCCCAAGATCCAAACGACGAACCAGCCTCAGTCCTCTTGGAAAAGATAAAAACCGAAAAACAAAAGCTAATCAAAGAAGGAAAGATAAAGAAGCAAAAACCTTTGCCACCAACCGTCCCTGGCGAGGTGCCTTTTGAAGTTCCGGAAGGTTGGGTGTGGGATTGTTTGAGCGTACTAGCAATTATTGGTACTGGTTCAACACCAACCTCTACTGAAGAGAAGTATTATGACGGGACCATTCCATGGGCTACCAGCTCTGTCACTTCTCTGAGCTTGATTTTTAGTACAGAAAAACATGTCAGTGAATTGGCGCTCCTAGATTTTAATCTAAAAGTTTACAATCCCGGGGTCTTAATTATAGCAATGTATGGACAAGGTAAGACTCGGGGTCAGATTAGCGAGCTGGGAATTGCTTCGACAATCAATCAAGCCTGCTGTGCGGTGGACCTAATAACTCAAATGGATTTTCACAGAAAGTATGTTAAGTACTTTTTCAAAGGCGAGTATGAGAAAATTAGACTTCTTGCCGCAGGCGGAGCTCAACCAAATTTGAATGTGAGGAAGATACAAGCTACTAAGCTCCCTATTCCCCCCCTTGAAGAACAACACCGAATTGTGGAGAAGGTTGATCAGCTTATGGGGCTTTGTGATCATCTGGAATCAGATACTGGCAGCAGGAATAAAGCAAACTCCGACTTGCTCCAATCTCTTGTACATCATGTTGTAGAACCAGCCCTCGTCCAATGAACCAAAAACAACCCCGAACCATTATTACCTACCTGATAGATGGGATCCCTAACGGACTTCGTACTATCGAACTCTCCAACTGGATAGGGAAGGGGATCTGTTTCCCCAGGGCAAAGATGAAAGAAGCTTTAGCACGTTCTGAACTTCAGAGTCCCGGATTGTACTTCCTGGTGGGTGGAGAAAGACAGGGAGTTCAGTCCGTTTACATTGGTGAAGCTGAGATCCTTTCCAAGAGAGTTTCTCAGCATGACAAGAAGGATTTTTGGAATCTTGTCATCTGTTTTTCAAGTAAAGATCAGGCTCTGACCAAGGCAGATGTTAAATTCCTGGAATCCAGGGCAGTAGATCTGGCAGTAAAGGCCGGACAATTCGATTTGATGAATTCAGTCAACCCGGTTTTAAACAATCTTCCAGAGTACCAGGCCGCGTCTATGGAGGAGTTCCTTAGCAATATCAGGACCCTGGTTTCAGCGCTCGGATATCCCGTTATGGAAAGTCTTACTGAACCTGGTGAGGAACAGTTAGATACCTACAGTATCCAATCCAAAGATGCGAAAGCCCAGGGGATGTATAACGAGAATGGCTTTGTTGTGTCCAAGGGCTCAACTGTATCCAGTGAATGCACCAAGTCATGTCCTGATAATATTAAAGTCATGAAAGAAAAGCTCATAGCACAGGGGATTCTTCAATCTATTGGTACCCATCATGAATTTGTTCGAGACCATGCTTTTTCTTCCCCTTCAATGGCGGCAGGAATAGTTTGCGGATCAAGTCAAAACGGATGGACCCGATGGAAAAGTCCATCTGGTAAAACCCTGGATGAGATGGTTCGCATAGATGGATGAATGAGAATATCTTCTAGCTGGACCTCAACCCCAAGATCTGTGCTCAGATAGATCCCACATATAGCCAAAATCACCTCCATGGCGCGCACGCGCGAGACAGGCCATTCAAACCACGATGGAATCTAATGTACGAGGAGTATATGCGGTGAGGTTTCTAGTATAGAAAATCAAAGGTTGCATTTTAGTCTCAAACTTATATTTCAAGGGGGCTAGAACCCTATTCAGTCAGTTTCTCTCCCCAATTTTTGTATTCTCGAAATAGGGGTGATTGATAAGGCGTCAGGTAGCCAACTGAGCTAGAATAGTGACACCATCTAAAAAAGGAACTTTGGATAGAATGGAAATGAAGAGGGCGCTGGGATGGAAAGATGGGAAAAGTTTGTACTTCTTGATGAGATCATGAAAATCTTTTCGGGTTCCTCTATCTCTTTATGATAGGCGCGTGTGTAGTCAGGGGGTTTCAATGCCTAACCGACCCTACAGCATGAGAGCTGAGACCAAACAAAAGAAAGCCAAGGACTTTGTACCTGATTTTTCATTGAAAGAGGCCCTGAAAAAGCACTGCATTTCACCGGCCAAGGCAGCAGACAAGATAGGACTTTCAAGAGATACCGCATACAACCATGTCTACCGTGGTGTGGTACCCACCAGAAAGAACCAGGAGAAGTGGAAAAGAATCCTCGGGTATAGCTTATGGACTACCTAATGGTTATAGTGACTGCAAAAGTAGTGCGGTTTTGATAAGCAATAGCGCTAGTGTGTACCAGCTCATAGAGCCTTCATCCGAACATATATCCATGTCACTGGATCTAATCCTTGCTCAATCGGTTAGTCGCTTCGAGAAAGATTCGCTTAACCTGGAGAGAAAATCATATGCTTTGAGTCTTGGAGTCCTTCTATTGAAGAAGTGTTGAGAATATTCTCTCTGTCACAATTTAGTCACACCAAGTCACAATAAATGGCGATAAACTAAGAAATACCACAATACCAACATCACTCTGAAATCCTTTGGAACCCTTTTGTAATCAGCTTTAACGTGTCGTCGCCTGTTGTGGCTAAAGTGGACACCTCTGCTTCCCAAGCAGGAGGTCGCGAGTTCGAGTCTCGTCTTTCGCTCTTTAAATGAACCGATGACGGGTATTTTGGTGAAAGCCTGAGCGCCCATGAATCCCACTTGAGCGCGGTTCCATCG
>Ga0257123_1001596_pt1 | contig 13315 bp, 13 predicted proteins | sample SI106_135metaG_FD_190185 | JGI IMG/M metagenome (GOLD analysis project Ga0257123, IMG submission 190185) | Marine microbial communities from Saanich Inlet, British Columbia, Canada - SI106_135 | ecosystem: Environmental > Aquatic > Marine > Inlet | place: Canada: British Columbia | collected...
TTAATGGCGACCTGCTGATGAACTTACTTGTAATTATTGCAAGAATTGGAAGAATGCCAATTGATGATATTGCAAGAATGGGTGTATCGCAGTGGATTAGAAGTTTATTGTATTATGAGCATAGGAAAAGAAACGCACTAATTCCAAAAAGAGAGGAATTACAAAAAAGAACAGAAGGAGTCATGTCAGATGCAGTGATAAAGGATAAAAAATATCGGGGAGGTTTAGTTGTTGAACCAAAAGAGGGCATTCATTTTAAAGTGGTGGTAATGGATTTTGCAAGTCTATATCCAAGTATCATTAAAGTTAGAAATCTATCTTATGAGACAGTCAGATGCTCTCATGAAGAATGTAAAAAAAATACAATTCCTCAAACAAATCATTGGACATGTTCTAAAAAAAATGGATTAACTGCATTAATCATTGGATCATTAAGGGACTTGAGAGTTAATTATTACAAAAGTCTCTCCAAAAAAGAGACATTAACTGATGAACAACGACAGCAGTATACAGTAGTAAGTCAAGCACTTAAGGTCATTTTGAATGCAAGTTATGGCGTAATGGGTGCAGAAATATTTCCACTATATTTCCTTCCAGCAGCAGAAGCAACAACTGCAGTAGGGAGACATACAATTTTAGAAACAATCAAGAAATGCGAAGGTATAGGTATTGAAGTTCTATATGGAGATACAGATTCATTATTTATTAAAAATCCTACAGAAGAACAAATTCAAAAAGTAATTGAGCAAGCCAAAATTGATCATGGGGTAGATTTAGAAATTGACAAGACATACAGATATTGTGTACTAAGTAACAGAAAGAAAAATTATTTGGGAGTAACAAATTCTGGAAAAGTAGATGTAAAGGGCTTAACAGGGAAAAAATCGCATACACCTGCATTTATTAAAAAATTATTTTTTGAATTACTAGATGTTCTATCAGTAGTTCAAACAATGGAAGATTTTGTAAAAGCTAAAAAAGAAATTTCTGAAAAAATTGCAATTTGTGGTAAAAAAGTAGAAGCAAAAGAAATCCCTCTAGAAGATTTAACATTTAATGTGATGTTAAGTAAAGCTCCATCAGAATATACAAAAACAATACCACAACATATCAGGGCAGCTAAACAATTAGAAGGGATAAGAGAAATAAAAAAAGGAGATAAAATTTCATTCATTAAAATACTAAACAAACCAGGAGTAAAACCAGTTGAATTAGCAAAAAAAGAAGAAATCGATTCTAAAAAATATATGGAATTCTTAGAATCAACATTAGAACAAATAACATCATCAATGGATTTAGATTTCGATACAATACTGGGAAAGCCAAAACAGACAGGGTTAGATGAATTCTTTTGGAGTTAATAAGATAATGGAAGTTGATGGAACACTATTAACAATTCTCGGAGTATCTGCAGGAATTTTAATTCTCACGGGATGGGTGGAGCAAGTATACAAAGGCTATACAACTAAAAGTATGAAGGATATTTCCAAATTTTTAATGATATTTATCGCAGCTGGATCAATATTGTGGCTAATTTATGGAGCAATTGTAGCAGATGTATTCATCATAGGCACAAATGTGGCAGGGCTTATTTTGATGATTATTGTTTCAGCAATGAAAAGAAGATATCAAAATACAGTTAATGTATAATAAAATCAACTAAGAATTAAATACGATATAAAAAAATCCAAACAAAGATGTTTGTTATTAATTGTAAAAACTATGAAGAAATATCAGGGGATAAAATTATCAAATTTATAAAAATTGCAGAAAAAGTAGCTAAAAAATATAAAATTAAAATTGCCATATCACCTCCACAGCATTTAATTGGATTAGTTGCAAATAGTTCAATTTCAATTTTATCTCAACACATAGATGATTCAAAAATTGGAAGTACCACAGGTTTTGTTATTCCAGAGTTATTAAAAAAATCCAAAGTAAAAGGATCACTAATCAACCACAGTGAACATAGAATATCAAATAAAGAAATTAAAAAATTGGTTTTAAAATTAAAAGAATTAAAGATGTTATCAATAGTATGTGTAAAAGATATTCCAGAAGTTAAAAAATATGTAAAACTCAACCCAGATTTTATTGCAATTGAACCACCAGAGTTAATTGGTTCAGGAAAGGCAGTATCTAAAGAAAAACCAGAGTTAATTGCTAAAGCTGCAGACATAGTCAATAAATCAAAAAATAAAACAAAATTACTTTGTGGTGCAGGTATTGTATCAGGAGAGGATGTAGCAAAAGCAATTGAATTAGGATCAAAAGGAATCCTAGTTGCAAGTGGGATAATTAAGGCAAAAGATTGGAATAAGATAATTTCTGAATTTGCCAAGGCATTAGTTTAAAAAGCCAGAAAATTTACGAATTTTTACATGGTAAAAAACAAACCAGTTTATGCATTTGAAGAAGCAGATAGTAAAAAAAGAATGCTTCTAGGCGGAAAAGGTGCAGGATTAAGCGAAATGACTCGATTAAAACTACCAGTACCTCCAGGATTTACGATTACAACTGAAGTTTGTAACAAGTATTATGATAACAATAGAAAACTTCCAAAAGATGTCATGCCAGCAGTGATGAAAAATATTGCAAAAATGGAAAAAAAGACAGGTAAAAAATGGAATTCAACTAAGAATCCACTGTTAGTATCAGTTCGTTCAGGTGCAGCAATATCAATGCCTGGAATGATGGACACAATTTTGAATTTAGGATTAAATGAAAAAACGGTAGAAGGGTTTGCAGAACAAACAAAAAATCCTAGATTTTCATGGGATTCATACAGGAGATTTATTCAATTATTTGGAAAAGTAGTATTTGGTGTAAATGATGAAAAATTTGATCATGTTTTAGATTCGGCAAAGAAAAAACAAGGGGTTACAGACGATAGTAAACTTAACGTAGAATCTTTAAAGAAAATTGTTTCAGAATATAAGAAAATTTGTGAAAAACATACTAAAAGAAAATTTCCAGATACTCCAGATGAGCAATTAGTATTATCAATTGAAGCAGTTTTTAAAAGTTGGATGGGAGAAAGAGCAATTGTTTATCGTGAAAAAAATAATATTACAAAAGACATTGCAAATGGAACTGCAGTTAATGTGGTTACCATGGTATTTGGAAATATGGGCGACGATAGTGCAACAGGAGTTGTTTTTACAAGAAATGGATCAAACGGTAAAAAAGAGATGGAAGGAGAATATCTAATTAATGCTCAAGGAGAAGATGTTGTTGCAGGAGTAAGAACAGGAATGAGTATTGAGTTACTAAAAAAAGATATGCCAAAATCACATAAAGAATTAAGTGATGCATGCACAAAATTAGAAAAACATTTCAGAGAACCACAAGATATTGAATTTACAATAGAACAAGGAAAATTCTATTTATTGCAAACAAGAACTGCAAAGATGACTGCAGCAGCACTAGTAAAAACATCAGTAGATATGGTTAAAGAAAAATTAATTGATAAAAATAGAGCACTCATAAGAATTCCAGCACAACAATTAGAAGCATTACTACACAGAACAATGGATGGAACTAAAATTAAAAATTACAAACAACTAGCAAAAGGAATTGGAGCATCGCCAGGAGCTGCAAGTGGAATAGTAGTATTTGATGTTAAAAAAGCAATTGAATTAGGAGATAATGGTAAGAAGGTCATTCTAGTAAGAAAAGATACAAAACCAGAAGACGTTCCAGCATTCTTTTCATCAGAAGGTATCTTGACTAGTCAAGGAGGAAAATCATCTCATGCAGCAATTGTTTCAAGAGGAATGGGTAAATCATGTATTGTTGGATGCTCAGAATTAAAAATTGATTATGACAACAACACAGCAATTGCAAATGAAATGACAATCAAAGAAGGCGAAACAATTACTATTGATGGGAGTGAAGGCACTGTATTTATCGGAGAAATACCAACAGTAGAACCAAAAGTAACAAAAGACTTTGAACAAATTTTAGAATGGGCACAAAAAACAAAAACACTTGGAATTAGAGCCAATGCAGATACTCCAGATGGAGCAAGACTAGCAAGAAAGTTCGGAGGTCAAGGAATCGGACTATGTAGAACAGAAAGAATGTTCAATGGTAGCGATAGAATTAACTTATTTGTAGAAATGATTATGGCTGAAAATATTGAAGAAAGAAGTAAAATTTTGAACAAACTAGGTCAATTACAAAAAAGCGATTTTATTAAAATTCTAAAAGCAATGGAAGGGTACGAAGTTACAATTAGATTACTAGATCCACCATTACATGAATTTTTACCTAACCCAGAAGAGTTAGTTGAAAAAATTCAAAAATTAGAATCACAAGGAAATGTAAATGAAGCCAATAAAGCAAAAATTGTTTTAAAAAGAGCAAGAGAACTTGCAGAAATTAATCCAATGATGGGCCATAGAGGAGTCAGAGTAGGGGTCACATATCCAGAAATTTATGAAATGCAAATTAGATCAGTATTTGAAGCATTAGTAGAAGTAACCAAGAAAAAAGTTAATGCACATCCACAAATTATGATACCACAAATTAGTAGTATTTCAGAATTAAATCACATAAAGAAAATTTATGATGCAATAAAGAAAGAAACAGAAACAAAACACAAAATGAAATTGAAAATAAACTTTGGAACTATGATTGAAGTAGTAAGAGCAGCATTAACTGCAAATGAACTTGCAAAAACTGCAGAATTCTTTAGTTTCGGTACCAACGACTTGACGCAGGGAACATTTAGTTTTAGTAGAGAAGATGTTGAAGGAAAATTCTTACCAGAATATATGGAAAAAGAATTACTAGAAAGGAATCCATTCCAATCAATTGATGTTAATGGAGTAGGCAGTTTGATTAAAATCGGAGTAGCAGCTGGTCGTGGAGTTAGAGCAAATATGGAAGTTGGAATATGCGGTGAACACGGCGGAGACCCAAGTTCAATCAAATTCTGTCATGGTGAAGGACTTAGTTATGTTAGTGCATCTCCACACAGAATCCCTATTGCAATAGTAGCAGCAGCTCAAGCAGCAATTGAACAACCAAAGAAAGTAAAAAAGAAGAGAAAATAATACATTTTAAAACCAATAAGACTCAACCATAATTGAATTGCTTCCAAGAATTGATTCTATAAAACAAATAAGACTAAAAATTGGTATCACTCAAAAAAAACTGGCAATAATGACAGGCGTTAGCACATCAATGATTAACCAGATAGAATCTGGAAGAAGTCAACCAAGTTATGAAACTGCAAAAAAAATATTTGAAAACCTAGCAAAACTTGAAGGAGAATCATCATCACATACAGCTGGGGATTTTTGCAGTAAGGACATCATAAAATTAAAACCAACAAACACATTACACGATGCAATTAAAAAAATGCATGAATTATCAATTAGTCAAATTCCAGTTTTTGATTCAACTGATGTGGTAGGACTAGTTTCAGAAGATGGGATTGTGAAACATTTAGCAGACAGAGGGGAAGCAGAGTTAAAAAAATCAAAATTATCAGATACGATGGAGTCTATTCCACCAATTGTAGATTTTGATACTCCAGCAAATGTTTTAGTTCCACTGATAAGATATTCAAAATGTATTCTAGTATCAAAAAAATCAAAAATCATAGGAATTATCACAGCATCAGATACTCTAAAAATGATGGAGTAGTTTAATTAAAATTTATTTTCAAAAACGACTTCATCTAAAGATAGTTGACCACCACGTTGGGATGCATCTTGTGCTCGTTTTCCAACTACTACCATCATCACTATCATATGATTCTCAGGTAAATTAATCACGTTTGCCAATTCATCATATTCAAATCCAACCATAGGACAAGAATCTAATCCCATCTGTTTTGCTGCAAGCATAAGGGTTTGAGCTGCCATGCCACAAGACCGGACTGCTTCATCTCGAAGATTTTGTGGATTACCATCATATTTTCTCTCAAGTGCAGATTTTACTGTTTCTTGTTTTTCAGAAGGGTGATTTTTCCAATATCGTAATGGTTCAGTCTTCCATGCATCCATATTCCCACATAAAACTACCACAAGAGAGCCATCTTTTGGTTGTGCCTGCCCTCTTGCTGCAATAGAAATTTTCTCTTTGATATCTTGATCAGTTGAAATTACAAATCTCCAGTTCTGTTGATTGTAACTAGTAGGTGAAAGAATAGTTAATTTCATCAAAGAGTTAACTTGCTCAGATGTCATTTTGTAATTACTATCAAATTTTTTAATTGCACGTCTACTAGAAATCGCTTCAAAAGTATCCATATTCACAGATTTTAATTCAAATATCAATTTAATTGATTGCAAAAGAAAAATGATCGATTAGAATATTACAAGATAACCTTCGGCACATATACCAAAATTTAACAGATAAAATATGGGAATTCAAGATCTTCAAAAATTATTTGAAATTAATCAGCAGATAAAACAATTTGATAAAAAAAAGTATTATAATTTTATCATAGATACCGATACAAAAGAAGGGAAAACAAGAATAGTCATAGATGAATTTGGAAAATGGAAAAAAACACCATGTTTAACAGAAGAACAAGCAATACAATTTCGAAAAAAGGGATTCAGGCAATTTGTACCAGATTTAATTGATTTTAAAAATAAAATAATTATTGAATATCAAGAAGAATCCAAAGGAAGACAAGGAGTATTAAGAAGGCGTGGAAAAATTAACAAAAAAGGGCATGATGAGTTTAGTGATGAGGATAAGGACCTATTCTATAAATTAGCAGAATTTAATCAATTAAAAATTTGGGAAAATACATCACCAGAAGAACAAAAAGAAGAATTAGAAAAATTTTTAAAAATATTTTCCAACACCAGAAATAACTTTAAAAATTAGAATTTAAAAAATATCAAAGATTAAGGTAGAGGCTCATGTCCACGCTTGTATCCACTCCATTTTCTATATTCATAATCAGTTAATGGAGATTCACAACCGCATTTACAAAATGTTTTCATAACTAGAGAAAGAATCATAGTCTATTTTTAGATTATTTTTAATCCATACTAACTATTGATCAATATTATTTCAATAAGATAAGATCAAAATGATCGAGTAGTGGGAAAGGAAGTGATCTAGGGATTATTTTGAATGTATTTTGTCTTGAATTTGAGCTAAAATCAATGCAGCCTTATCCTTATTTTCATAGGTATCAACTGTTTCATCCATAATTGCATCAATTTCATAACTTTTATCAACTAAAATACTTGCAACATGATCATCCAAAGTTCCATTTCCAATCAAATAATATGCAAAAACAGTATTTTTTTGCCCAATTCTATGAAGTCTATCTTCAGCCTGTCTATGAATTGCAGGGCTCCAATCAAGTTCTGCAAAAATAACATATTTAGCCCGAGTTAAATTAATTCCCACATTTCCAGCACGAATACCTGCAATCATTAATTTGGATTCACCTTTTTGGAATTTATCAATTTGATCCTGTCGAGTATCATCAGATTGTCCACCAATAATAGAGACAGGAGAAAACTCTTGAAGACTCTCATGAAGTAACTTATGAATTACTTTATGGTGACAAAATACAACCACACTCTCTTCAATCTCCATAATATTTTTAACAAAATTAATTACGTGTGGTAATTTTGCAACACCTGCAATTTGTCTCTCACTTTGAATTGCCCTATGATATGATGCAGATTTAGAAAATTCTGTTTGAGCTTCCTTTTGCTCAGATTCAAGTTTTTTCCAAATTTTATCAAGTTCTTCAAGATAAAAGTCAGTATCAGATGCAATAACCTCTTTGTACCTAACTTTATCTTTGAGTTCTTTTAATACATCAGATTTTTTTCTACGAAGCATGACATGTTTTTGTAATTCATTTCTAAGTGAAGCTCGTTTATTTTCTAAAACAATTGCTTTTCCTTTATCATTCACATAACAAAAGTATTCACAAAATTCTTTAAAACTTCCAAGTAATCCAGGTTTCAAAATATCAATAATGGGCCATATTTCAGAACCACGATTATAAATTGGAGTACCAGAAAGTCCAATTCTATATTGAACTGTAGATAGGGCTGCAAGTTTTTTGACAGCCTTATATTTTTGAGTAGTTTTTGATCTTAAATTATGAACTTCATCGCAAACTATAGTACGGATTCCAATTTTTTCAATGTCCTCAGAGCGCTTAAGAAGTAATTCATAATTAATCACATACATATCACTTTTAGGCAATTCTTTAGATTTGCCAGTTCGAATTAGAGTTACACTAGGAGATTCAGATTCAACAATTCTACCATTTCTACTCTTTCTCTTAAGGAATTTTTCAATTTCACGTTCCCAATTTTTTAGAGTAACTAATGGTGCAACAATTAACACTGGAAAAGTTTGTTTTTCTGTTGAAACATATGATAGAGTTTGGACAGTTTTTCCAAGACCCATTTCATCTGCAAGTAATGCATTACCTGAAGATTTTAGTAAAAAATCTAAACCTTCTTTTTGAAAGTTCATTAGTTTACCTCTAAATTGTTCACCAGTTTTGGCACGTTTTAGTTTATGTTTAATTGGAGGCAGGGTAGGTTTTGGAGCATATGTTTTGACAATTTTTCTTTGCCAGATAGATTTGGATAATATATCTAACGGGTATCGATCCATTAGAAGTTTAAGATTTTTTAGGCTTTCAGTAGAATCTGCAATAATTACTTCATTCTCATTTTCTCCATACCAAGCCTCAGGAGTTAATTTTGAAATCATTTCAACTGCATGCTTACCTGTAACTTTCCAGCACCAAATTTTAGAATATTTATCAAGAACATATTCTAATGTACCAAAATTTTCTAGTGATGTTGCCATAATTTGTAGCTTGGAATTTTTTTTGTCTTATGAATCTTCAGGTTGAATCAGATCATAATAAAAATAATTAAAAAACTGGAAGAGTTAAAATAGAAGTTACAAATTTCAATATGGACTAAAAAAAAGGATAAGATAAATTCAGGGTTAATTGGTATTGCATATCAGCAGTCATTAAAATAAAGATCAAAAAATTCAAAAATATAATATTGTAACATACGTTTAAAATTCATTAAAAGTGATAATGAGTATGGAGTTTATACAAAATGATGAACCAGTTGTAGAGAAACCAATAATCATAGCAGCTATGCAAGACATGGGGAATGTTGGAAGTATTGTTATTAATTTTATAAATAAATCATTAAAAACAAAATCATTTAGAACTGCAAAAGTATCTTTTCCAACATATGTAGTAGACAATGGAGGAGATGTTGAACTACCAAATGAAAGTTGGGAATACAAATACACTGATGATTTAATTATATTTGGCGGAGGAAATGGTCAGCCTCAAAATAACAATGAATTAAATTTATTATGTCAAGATGTAATTGATGTTGCAAAAAAATATTCTGCAAAATTTATTTATACATTAGGAGGATTTCACACAAATAGACCTTTAAAAAATAATCCTAAAACATACATTACTACAACATCAGTAGAATTAAGAAAACAAATAGAAAGATTAGGGGTAGATATGACTCCTCAAAAATCACTAATTACAGGATTTAATGGTTTAATTCTAGGATTTGCTAAAAAATATGAAATTCAAGGAATTGGCATGTATGGAGAATTAAATCAGCCAGAAATTCCACAATATAGAGCTGCAATTAGTATTATCAAAACAATTGAAAAATTAACATATAGAAAATTAGGAAATAAAGAAGAATTAGAAATATTAGCGCAAGAGGTTGAACAGAAATTTAAAAATTAATGTTTAGTTCCAACTTCATGTGCAGGCGTATTTTCGTCATGGCAATCACAGCTGCATAAATGGGTTTTATGGTCATTCATGCAATCAATACACTCAAAATGTTTTCGAGTTTCACATGCAGCACAAATCATAGTTAATCATTATCAATAGATGAATTTGAATATTTCTTTAATTAAAGAGTTTTTAAGGCTAATAAAAAAATCAGATTAATTGAAAATTTATCATAAATCATCATGTATTACATGTAAAAAAACAATTAATGAAATGGAACGAATGAAGATAGATGTAGAATCTAGGGATTTTTTTAAAGATCCATTTACAGAAACAGAGTTAAAGAAAATAATTAAAATGACAGGAAAAAAACCAAAAGAATTACTTAGAAAAAGAGACAAAACATACAAAGAAATGAATTTGGAACAAAATAAAAAAACAGATTCAGAAATTATTAAACTCATGGTCAAATACCCAGGATTAATTTTACGACCAATTATAATTTTAAAAAATAAAGCTGTAGTAGGGAAAATAGAACCAAAAGTGATGAAAAATTAATTAGAATTCTCTTGTTTAAAAATTCTAATTGCTTCTAAATGAGAACAATTAGCTTTTTGCCCATTACCATGATGAAATTTATAATAATTTTTGAATCCAAGACATTCACAAGTATCACTAGTCACAAAATAAGATTTTTCAGGATCAGAAGAGGATTTTATTTGAAATAAATCTTCTTCAATTTTTATTACACATCCAGAATCTACCAATTTTTTTGCTTTTTTAATAGTATTAGGACTACTCATGATATAATCAAAATTTGATAATGAATTAAATTCTTACTATTACATTATGAAATTTTAAATTCAAATTTCGCATTATTGTTTTGAAAATATTTTTGTATTGCACTTCTAATGTGTTTTTGTGGATATTTATCCAAAATAACATCCACAATTTTATTGATATAAACATCTAATTTTTTATTTCTTTCTTGTACTATTTGAGATGAAAGTAGTCCCAATTGTTCATGATGATTATTTCGAATTATAACAAGATAAGCTCGATCAACATCATTTTGTATACGTTCTAGTAAATCCAAACTTTTCTCTCTTAAACGAATTTCATCAGATTTCATGAGGGTAGGAATTTGATGAATAAAATTTATTGCCATTTTTTGATTAGATTCAAAAAAATCCATCATCATTAAAAAATTAAATTCAGATTGAATCTGATCATTTTTTTTATATACGATCTTGTTTTTATCAGGTTTAATCTGAAGGTAACCAATAATTTTTAGCATTTTTAGAGCCTCAATGATAGCAGATTTATCGCCACCAATTTTTCTAACTATGTCATTTGTAAATTTCCAATTACCAGTCAATGCAAGTATTTTATCATCATATTTTGTCGTCAATCAAGAGAGTTTTTGAAACCGATAGTTAAATCATGCCTAAAATACAATTTAACAAAAAGTTGACCCTATCTAATAATATTATAAACGATTTCTATCAAAAATCAATATTGAGTATGAAAAAATACATCGCCAAACGCGCAGCTACAATGTTTGGTGTTTTACTGATTACATTGCTAATTACAATAATGCTTGTTGGTTCCAACATGGATACAATTCTAAAACAAGGAGTGGTGTTTCAAGTTAGATCCGAAATTACTGAAAATCCTGCAATAGTTGAAAGTTTTTCATCAGTGCAAGAGTTTGAAGCATTTATTGAAAGTCAAACAGAACAGCGGATAAAAAATTTAGGATTAGATGAACCATGGTATTCTCCTCAGAGAATTGGATTGACAATGTACAAAATAATTTTATTAGATTTTGGACATGCTACTTTTCTAACAAGTGATTTGGGTTCATCAGATGTAAAAGATATTATTTTTGAAAAACTTCCAAGAACAATTTTATTATTTACTACTGCAACAATTTTAATTTCTATAGTAGGAATTTTTGTTGGAGCGTTATCTGCAAGTAAAATTGGGTCCACAATAGATAGAATCACATCTAGTTTTGCAATTATTAGTTCAAGTTTCCCAGTTTGGTGGATTGGAATGTTAATGATATTTTTATTTGCATTTACATATCAAATTTTTCCAGCAAGGGCAACACCAGACATTCCAGCATCAAGTCCAGAGTATCTAGGAGCTTTGTTGTATCATATGACATTGCCATTAATTACAATTGTAATGATAGGATTTGGTTCTTGGGCATATTTGGTTAGAAACTTTATGGTAGGAATTATGCAAGAGGATTTCATTGTTGCAAAAAAAGCAATTGGAATTAAACAAAGCAGAATTACATACACACATGCACTAAAAAATGCAGCACCGCCAATTATTACAATTTTAGCACTGAGTCTATCAGGCTCACTAGGAGGAGCAATAATCACAGAAGCAGTATTTGATTGGCCAGGAATGGGCAGATTATATTTTGAGGCAATCACAGTCATGGATTTACCAGTAATTATTGGTGCAACTTACATTCTCACAGTATTTTTCCTAGTGAGTATATTCATTGCAGATTTACTTTATGGTTATTTTGATCCTAGAATTAGGACTAACACGGAGTAATCAAAATGAGTAGCATAACAACTCAAGATATTAAAAAAGAATTTTTTAAAAGCAAGATGGGAATTGCGGGGATTGCAATTCTTACAATTTTAATTTTAACATCATTAATTACAATAATTGTAATTCCAGTAGAAACTTTTCAAGAATGGAATAATCCGGGGAGTTGGATTACATATCCAAAAACTGCAATTCCAATTTGGGTAAATTTTTTATCATTTGAAAAACTTCCAGAACATAAAATTTTAACAGAGCCAAATATTCAAAAGATATCAAATAATGAAATAAATTTATCATCATATCAATTTGGCATAAATTTAGATTATGATGAATTTCCAAATGATTTTATTTATTCATACTCATCAGAATACTCAAATTCACCACTACTTCAAATGTCAGTAATTAGACCAGATGGAATTAAATTAGAATTAATTTCAACCTCACTTCCATATTCTAATGTAAAAATAATTCATGAAGATAGGATATTTTCAACAGATGCTATAATTAAGAAAAAAATAATGCTACAATCAGAAGTATTTGATTTTAAAATAGAAAATTTATCTACAGAAGATATTATTTTTTCAAAAACGACATCAAATGAACCACTAAAAGGAAATTATGTATTTTTAATTGATTTGTATGGAATAGAAAATAAAAATGAAATTATTGAATCAAATCTAATCATAGGAGGCAAAGCCTTTGGCATAATGGGTACAGATGAATTAAGAAGAGATTTAGCCATTGGATTATTGTGGGGAACACCTCTGGCATTATTCATAGGTCTTGTAGTATCAATTGCATCAGTAATAATGGGATTAATGTACGGAGTTTATGCAGGGTTTAAGGGTAAAAAAACAGATGAAACAATGATGAGATTTAATGATGTCATCTATGCATTACCGGCACTACCATTCCTCATAATACTCTCAGTAACCATTAGCAATAGCATATTTGTAATGGTAGGATTTTTAATGATTTTTGGATGGGTAGGGATTGCAAAAG
>Ga0257123_1001604_pt1 | contig 13260 bp, 13 predicted proteins | sample SI106_135metaG_FD_190185 | JGI IMG/M metagenome (GOLD analysis project Ga0257123, IMG submission 190185) | Marine microbial communities from Saanich Inlet, British Columbia, Canada - SI106_135 | ecosystem: Environmental > Aquatic > Marine > Inlet | place: Canada: British Columbia | collected...
CACGAAATCAAAGATTGGGTGCTGAACTTTAAAGCTTAATACAGAAGAATTGCGAGCCATTTTGCTCCATAGTTTTTTTTCTGGCTCATCTTATTTTAGGAATACTAGAATGGCAAGTTCTAAGTCAGGCAAAGTCTGACAAATTACGGGATTCTTAGGAACCTTCCCTATGAGGGAGATGATTGACCGTACCAATGACTTCTCCAAGCGATTGAATCACCCTAACACCTTCCATCCCTTCAGGTCTTCCTTTGAAGAGGAATTTCCAAGGAATTCCTGCATCGAGTGCAGCTATCACGTCCCTTTCTGAATCACCTACCAAAATGGACTCTCCCAAATCCAGTCCAAATTCCCTTTGTGCATTCAGGATCATTCCAGGTTTTGGTTTACGGCACTCGCACTCTCCAGTGATCTCTGGAAGATGGGGACAGTGGTAGGTTTTAGTGATTTTGATTCCCCTGGACTGGAAATCGGCATGGATTTTCTTGGTAAGAACCTGAAAATCTTCTTCTGTGAAGTAACCTCGCGCTATTCCGGACTGGTTTGTAATCACAAAGATAAGATAGCCTCGTTTTTGAAATTCTTCACAAAGCTTGAAAATCCCCGACATATATTCCAGATCCTCGACCCGATGTAGAAATTCCACATCCTTGTTAATTACCCCGTCACGATCCAGAAAAAGTGCTTTTTGAGTTCGCCTTGATTTCATATTTCCAATATGGAAGGAGGGGATTCCCTGGTCAAGCCGGAGATTGACATTTGAGATGAATTTCGACTCAAGTTTAGCTCCGATGAATGGAGGCAGATTGAGACTATAATACCTGCCTGGAAATGGCCTGAAGGTATATTGGGGCATGAATAATTCAGGTTTATACGCGTTCTGAAGGGACTCTGTCCCAGGCTCTTTCATGCAAGTAGTAAAGTAAGAGCTTTAGAATCAATTCTCCACTGCCAATGGTTAAAGCCCATTCGGCTCTTCCAGTAATGGCCCACACTAAAACAACTGTTGTGAGAGTTGCGACCAGTCTCCAGGAAAGCGACTTCATCACCGAACGCAAATGCGATTCGGAATTCATGAAAGATGTATTTTCAAACAATTTCATACATCTACTATCGGCAAAGTACCACCAGAGTCTTAACTTTATCTAAATTTGTCCCGCCAAAAACCCGAAGTGCGCACCCAAATACAGGGTGACACGGAAGGCTGATCCATAATTTAGGTTCAGGATCTGTAGGAGAAGGTATACCCACTTCTCTCTTCTCTCTTCTCTCTTCTCAAAAATAGGGTATAAGTTAAACTTATCACTATCTATAAGTTTTACTTGGAGTTCCGCCCACGTCCTTCGCGCCCTACAATCCCCTTTTTTCAACTTAACCAGTAACTCTAAGGGAGATAGCAATGCAAGAGATATATGAAATTTTAGAAGATTCCAAAGGTGTGGAGAGATTCGGAACAATCAGCGTGCAATACCGCAACATGGATGTAGAAGGTTTACTCTATCTTCTGTCCTGTTACTTTGACATTCAATTTGTAGCAACCCTCTACGACGGTGATCTTAAGAGTAGAATTCCCTGCTTCGAGTTGAATGACTCAACACTTCAGGAGGCGCTCAAAGAGCTGCAGAGAATTTTTCCATATATGAAGTTTAGATTCTTTGATCGAATTGTAGTTTTATATGATTCCTCCAAAGTTTCCTTCGACCAACTGAGAAACCCTCTGGAGTTCTTACTGGTACATCATTCCAGTTACACGGATGAACCCGTTGAGATTAAACTGTCAGATCTCCTGGGCTACATCGCCTACTACTATCACAAGAGTGTCATCCTGGCTCTGGATGCTCTCGATCCTGAGACCATTCTTAAGCTTCGATTAGCACCCGATCAGAGACTCGGAGACATCTCCAAAGTGATGCATAAAGCCCTTCCAGGACTTTCTTTAGACTGTTTCGAAGACATCTTAAGTTTCAGCCGTAAGAAACCTTTCATCATGATTGTATAGAGCATGCTCTTAGACAGAAATTCTGGAAGTGTGAGGCAACCCTCGTTTCACACTTCCAAATTTGCTGCTTGAAATTGCCCCAGGTACCATTCAACAGTACCCTCTAATCCAGACTGGAATGGAATTTTTGGATTCCAGTTCAAATTCTTTTCAATTTTGCTCGGATCTATCGAGTAGCGCCTATCATGACCGGGCCGGTCCTTTACGAATTCAATCAGTCTCTCATAGGGAGTACCTTCGGGGACCAACCGATTCAAGATTTCACAGATTCCCATCACCAACTCAATGTTCTGAAGCTCGTTTCGGGAGCCGATATTGAAGGTCTGATCGCGCTGGTCTGTGCAAATGATCTTTACCAGGGCATCACAATGATCTTCCACATGGATCCAATCCCGGATGTTCTTCCCGTCCCCATAGACAGGTATAGGATTTCCTTGGAGAGCCGCTTTAATTACCACAGGTATGAGTTTTTCAGGATATTGGAAGGGGCCATAGTTATTAGAACTGTGGGACAGGGAGACCGGAAGCCCATAGGTATGCTGGTAGGCTCTTACCAGGTGATCTGCTGAGGCTTTGGAAGCCGCATACGGACTTCGGGGCCAATAGGGAGAGTCTTCACAAAAGCTCCCCTCCTTATCCAGCGAGCCATAGACTTCATCAGTGCTCACCTGGTGAAATCTATGAAAGTGACCCTCCTTGAAAGCACCTAGACTGGCTTCTAATAGATTAAATGTCCCTATTACATTGGTATCAATAAATTCCCGCGGACCAATAATGGACCTGTCTACGTGAGATTCAGCCGCGAAATGTACGACACAAGAAATCTTCAGTTCCTTAAAAATCTTCAAAACCAGGTTCAGGTCGCATATATCTTCTTGGAAAAATCGGTAGCCGGGTTCCTTCATCCAAGGCTCTAATCCCTTAAGATTGTCTAAAGAACCGGCATAGGTGAGTTTATCCAGGTTCACCACAATTTGATCTGAATCAAGATTGGGAAGTACTCTTCGTAGAAAATGGGATCCGATGAATCCGCAGCCTCCAGTGATTAAGAGATTTCCTTCAAATGGGAACAGCATGTGTTCTAGTATATACCCCCGCGTACTGATTTAACTGCTGGCGCCCATTTACGGCGCAAGTACCGGCTACTCTTCGGACTGCCGATATTGAAGATAGGGTTACCTGGGGTGCTGAAAAAGAAGAGCAACGCCGCTTGCTGGAGGTGAGTCATGATGAAAGTAGCCGTAATTGGAGGTTCGGGATTTCTGGGAAGCTATGTTTGCGATGAGCTGTTGTGTCGCGGATTTGAAGTCCATGTTCTGGACAGAAAACCTTCAGATTACCTGCGAAAAGGAATGAACTTCCAAACCTGCGACATTATGGATTCACAAGGTCTCTTGGAGATATTTGAGAGCTCTAAATTTGATGGCGTATATAATTTTGCAGGACTTGCTGATCTCGACATTGCATTCCATGAACCCGTACTCGCTATGGAGTTAAATGTGATGGGAAATTTAGCTGTTTTGGAAGCCTGTCGAAAAAACCAGGTTAAGCGCTACATCTATGCAAGCAGTGCTTATGCAAATAGTTCCCGGGGCTCCTTTTATGGAATCAGTAAGCTCACCTCTGAAAAACTCATTGAAGAATATTCCTATCGTTATGGACAGCAGTATTCGATTCTAAGGTACGGCTCTGTATATGGGGAGCGAGCCAGTGAACCCAACGGGATCTACTGCCTGCTAAAAGAAGCCTTTGAAACCGGTGCTATCATCCACAAAGGTGACGGAGAAGAAGTGCGCGAATACATTCACGCCAAAGATGCGGCAAGACTCTCCGTCGACGTTCTTGAATCCTCTGAGTTTATCGACTGCCACCTGATTCTAACGGGAGTGGAACGACTGAAATATAAAGATCTTCTAAGTATGATCAGCGAAATCCTTAACGACAGCGTAAAGATCCAATATGAAGATGAAGAAACCACCGGTCATTATAGATTTACTCCTTATTCCTTCCGCCCCCAAACTGCGATGAAGCTGGCGGCTAATCCCTTCATTGACATGGGACAGGGCCTGGTGGATTGCCTCCGGGAAATCCAAGAAGCTAAAAAATAAGGGCCCAGATACAATGGGGCTTGAGCTCACCATTTAGTTGGATTCCCCTGGATTGCCTGGTCGGCGAACTATAGAAACCTTTGCGCTCAATCTAAAGTGAAGCCCATTGTGCTCAATAGCCTAGTTCTTTCATAAGTGGTGCCGCGATCAGCTCAATTCTGCTAATGTCTTTCTCATTTAGCTCTTGTTCCCAACGCCTTAGAGGGGCTTCATCCAGCGGTTTACCTACCTGTTCAGCACTTGATTCCCCCGCCAGGTTCCTTTTGATTTTATGATACTCAAGCATTTCCGGGTCCCAGGTATCGCCAATATGATCCAGGATTTTCCTCAGAGTGATTTCAGGTTTACTCACAAGGTCCTCATATCTCACCTCCAGGTAGTTTTTGGCAGCTTCCGAATGAGATAAAATCTGCCTTCCTGCCTGGACTTCCTGAACCCAGTAGCGAGCGGCACCTTCCACGGAACTGACGTATTCCAGAGGCTTTCCGGTAGTCGCGTCTATCCAGTCCATTTTTAACAGCGAAGCAACGACCGCTCGAGGATCTCGCAGGACATGGATGAGTGGACTTTCAGGGAAAAGGCAAAACAGGTACAGGAACATCCGAGCATTACCGGGGGTTTTTTCAGCGATTCTTTTCTTTTTGCTCTTCTTTAATAGCCTGGAGGTTAACATTTGAAAAAGCTGCTGAAAAATGGCGGTTATGTCCGCCGTAGTAATCTCATATTCCTGAAGAGCTGGCTGAGCACTTTGAAAAGTGTGCCACATCTGGGCGATGAGAGGAGTTACTTTAAGCTCGGGGCCACAACAGATATTAGGATGAGAATCAAGCATTACCCTCAGCAAGGTAGTGCCGGATCGACCGGCGCCCCCAATGAATATAGGGCTGGTGGAAGAAATCATAACCTGGATAATAGCACGGGACTATCTGTCGTCGAGAACAACGGTGTGGTTTTGATATACTGGGTCGCTCCTGTTGAAAAACAAGAAATGCGGGTTGTAGCGCAGTTTGGTAGCGTACACCGTTCGGGACGGTGGGGTCGCTGGTTCGAATCCAGTCAACCCGATATTTTCTTTAGGGTCAATTCCATTGAACCTGGATACTGCTTTGAGAGTCCGTATTCCAGTACTTCCAGTTCAAGTCCCTCGATAGCCTTTCTAAAGGATTTATAACTAAAATACTGTAGATGTTCGCATACTCTCCACATAGGATCTTTCACCCCCAATAACCTGGTTTGAGCACTCTGGTAATTGGGAGTGGAAAGCCATAGCAGCCCTCCGGGTTTCAACAAATCAACTGCCTTTTGCAGGCCTGCCACCGGGTCTTGAAAATGCTCTAGCACATCACCCATTAGCACCAAATCGTAGGGCTCCCCATCCACCATTTGAAGAAAGTCGCAGCATATCGCAGTGATGTTGAGGAGTTTCTGAAGATTCTGAGTATACTGCGGACGAACATCCTGGGCGGTCACTTCAATCCCTAATTCACGGGCCACCGCGCACATTTCCCCAGCACCGCATCCAACTTCAAGAGCCCTTGAACAGTCTCCTCTTTCCATCAATCGCCCCAGTATCCTGCCTATTTCTGGCAATCTTTCCAGTACCGGCTTCTGGATTACGGCTGAAGTTGAGTTCGAAAGTACAAATTCCAGGTTCTTAGGAACTGTTGAAGAGCATAAATGTGAACACACACTACAGACCTTCCAGACTCGTACAGGATGAAATCCATCCACGAAATTTGCGGAGGTAAGCAGGTTATAACAGGAATAATCTCCTAGCTCAGACGAACAGAGTGGACACTTCGTTACGGTGATTTGAGGATTCGACGAGTATACATAGCTATGATGACGAATGGATTTAGGGAGGATCTTTGAGGCTAACGCAGGTTCCACTTCAAAGGATCTTTGATGCGCATCGATTGAGTTTTCTATTTCACCCAGCTCATTATGAATCTCTCCTATTCGAAACCAGGCTATTCCCGAAAATCCAGGCTCAAATCTCAAGGGCTGGTAGAGTTCTATAGCCTCCGAAAATCGACCCTGTATGAAAGTAGCTTCCGCTTGCTGAAGTTTTTGTTGAGCTGTATCTACCGTCATTTTAACCGCCGAAGGATATCTTCCTTCCCTATTATCTGAAAACCCTTAACAATTTGTTCAACTTCAGCCTTCTTCTCCACCGCAAGTTGATTTAGATCCGCGGGAAGCCGCAAAAATGACTCCTCCAAATCCTTGATTTTCCCACGCACCGCGAAAATTTTGATCTTCTGGTGGAATACCCTGGCGGAGGGTCCAAATTCATGCTCGTGCTCAAGGAGATAGCTAAGGGCTCCTCCAAAGTCACCCACCACCGCGAAGAGAAAACCGAGGCGATACAATACCTCTGAGCGATATCTCAGGAGCGTCGATTCAGATGCAATTTTATCGTAGATTTTTCGATAGGACTTTAAGGATTCATTAGGGAGATTTTTCAAAAACGCCTCTCGTGCCGCCCTGAATTCAAGTATCAGGCTATGGGGTGATTTTTGTAAAATTCTCTGCTCCCAAACACCCAGTTTCTGGAGAATCTCTTCCTTTTCAAAATCAATGGGAAGCGTATGATCCAACAGCCAGGCATATGCTGTTTCAGATATCCTCAATCTCAGCCCTTCTCCTGAGTTTTCCCAGGCTGAATTCAATAACTCGTACTCACTTTCCTCACCTTTCCATTGAGCCATTACATAATGAAGTAGGGTACGTTCAGAGCGATCCCCGGCGGCAAAAGCCTGAAGAATCATCTGTTTATTGCGCTCATTTTTCTGCGAATGCAGTTCCCTGGCATAACCCAGGTGATACACCATAAAGGAAGTTGATTCCATTACGCGGTTATTCTCTTCCAGGGAAGGAATCGGGGTCTCATGAATGGAATTTCGATATTCAATTCCCAAATGGTTTCGAAAGACCATCATCCTTGGCTGGATTGCCTTAATACTACGAGCATTTCCTTTCCACTCTAGAGTCATGGTGCTCGCGTAACGAAAGCTCAGTGCATCGGCGGAGGTGGTTTCCAGATGTTTGCGAAGCTGCCAAATGACCTCGGGAGTAACTCGATCATCTACATCCAGTACGAAAATCCAGTCACCTTTTGCCTGTGCCAGGGAGAAATTTCTGGCCGCTGAAAAATCATGAATCCACTCGAAGCTATGCCACTCAAATCCCCGCGCCTTCAAGATCTCGAGGCTTTTATCCCTGGAGCCCGTATCGACGAGTACAAAGTCATCGGTGACCGAACCAAATACATCCAGAAATTCTGGTAGGAATCTCTCCTCATCCCGAAAGATGGTACAAATACTAAAAAGCGGGTTTGCCATGATTTACTCTATTCAATTTTTAGTCCACAACGGATTCTAAACTCCTTTTGAAGGCTTTCATGCTCTGGAATTGATGCCCCGCGAAGAAGGTTCAGGAGCTCCTTACGCTTAGCCTCGGCGAGCTCCATAAGATCAGAAGGATAACACTTCCATTCCTCAAGAAACTCTTCTCTTTGGCCAAGGGCAAAGAGAACTTTTAGAATCTGGTGATAGGTTCCGGCATTTCTTCCCTCATACTTCTCTAATTCTCGAAAACAATCCAGAGCTTCCTGAAGCCGGCCTTTCATGGCTAACAATACTCCCAGCCTATCCAGAATCTCATGGCGTTCGGTCAAACTAGTCAACTCAAACTGAAGTCCGGTACGAGCAAGTTGATACTGGGTGAGACTTTGCTCAATGTCCTGTCTCTCAAAGGACTTTCTACCTCTTCGCAGGTGTACGTAGGCTGCCCTGGGATTTATGGAAAGTAAAACCTCTTCCCAATAGGATTCTGACTTTCCGTCTGGAAGTTCAGGGATCGAAAAGCCATCGATCCACTGGAGGATTCTCTGGGCCGCGAGGTATTTCCCATCAGTAGGAGAAATCTCATAAGCCTGAAGGCAATGCTTGTAAACCTCTTGATCAGCAGACCAGATTACCGTGATGTAGTTATGTAGAAAATGTGGATCCGTGGGATCTCTACGAAAATTCTCCAAGATCATTTTCCTGTTTCTATCCGCCTTAAGCTGGTCGAGTTCTTCAGCATATCCCAGGTGGTACACCTTTGAATCCAACAAGACAAAACTGCCCCCCATTTCCTCGATGACCGTATCGATCTTTTCATGAACCGGGTTCCGATAGTGATATCCCTTGTTATTTCGAAACACCATCAATCTTGTCTGCACAGCTTTTACGTCAGCAAGGGTATTTTTCCAGTCCAGAAAGCGTAGACTGACATAGGGAAAATACAGGGCATCGGCGTCGGTTTTGGGAAGATGCTCAAAAAGAAGCTCAAAAGTTGCCGGAAGGACCCTATCATCCACATCAAGAACCAGGATCCAATCCCCCCGTGCCCTCTCCAGGGAAAAGTTTCGTGCCTTTGAGAAATGGTCACACCATTCAAAGTGATGACATTCAACTCCCCTTTCCCTTGCCAGATCCAAACTCCTATCTGTAGAACCGGTGTCTACCAGGACTAGATCCCTGGCAAAGGGCAGTACTGAATCCAAGAACTCCGGAAGCAGGCGTTCTTCATTTTTCATAATGGTACAAACACTAAGCAGGGTGGGAGTATCCGATACAATCTGTGAAAGCCGAGCCATTACTGGCTCTCCCCGGCAAGGATAGCGTGAAGCCGGTCCAGAAAATTCGGCTCTTGCGCACAGGGGCAGTTCTGCGCGAGTGAGTATAGCTCTTCCTTTTTTCTATCCTCTAATTCTGAAAGATCCCCAGGTGGATTTAGAGCCTCTTTTCCAAATCTGGAATAATCTCCCAGCGCGTAACACACCTTTAAGAGTAGATGGTAGATGCCCGCTGTTCTGCCATGAAACCGGATGTATTCTTCGATGCAGCCTAGCGACTTATCAAAATCTCCATCCATGGCCAGGAGAACAATCAGTCGATCAAGAACTTCGTGATGGTATTTCCCATGAGGAAACTGATTCAGGTGTTTCCTTGCTACGGCATAGTGCTGTTGCGCTGTATGAATATCCTCTTCCTCATAGGCTTTGCGACCGCGATGGATGGAAACCGCCGCTGATGGTGACTGCAGGGACAGCATCCTGGATTCCCATAGTGACAGGTCTTCCGTCACAGGGACCCCAAAATCTAAAAACCATTCTAAGATTGCCTGGGTGAGTTCCAGTGCGAAACCCTTATGGGATTGGCTCCAGCCCTCCTTTAAATGGGTCAATACGGTCGGGTCAGGCCCCATAATGGAATAGGCATAGTAAAGGATATTGCGAGGGTCGGTGGGATCTTGTTGATAATCCTTTTCGATGAGGGGAATGTTTCTATCAATCTTGGTCTGCATAAGGTCATCACAATAGCCAAGATGATAAATGGGGATTCCTTCTAGATCTCTGGTGGCGCCACCCACCTCCTCTATGGATTCAACGATCACCTCATGGATCTTATAGCGGTACTGATATCCTCGGAAATTTCGGAAAAGGCGCAGGTGATTTTGAACTGACTGAAGCTTCCTTTCTTTGGTACGCCAGTCTCTGGTTCGCGTACTGAGCACCTGAAGAAGAAAACCTTCTTCACGAAGATTCGGCAGCAATTCTTTTAAGAGGGAAAAATCTTCCGGCAATAATCTCTCATCCGCGTCCAGAAACAAGACCCATGCTCCTGTAGCCCTGGACAGAGCATAATTCTTAGCCTTTGAGAAATCTCCTACCCATGGGAAACTCTCCCATTGGACTCCCCGCTTTCGTAAAAGATCAAGGCTGCTATCCCTAGAGCCCGTATCGACCAGAACCAATTGGTCCGCATAAGGGATGCAACAGTCAAGGAACTCTTCAAGGAACTCCTCTTCATCTCGGAAAATCGTGCATATCGTCAGGGACTTTGAACTCACAGGGCCTAGTCTAACCTATTCCGAAAAGCAAACGGAATATCCGTTGTAGGTTCATTACCAAAATAAACTCATCACAGGTGAACAAAGGATTCGCCGACTCTTTCTTTAGCCGGATTTGCGGACATACCAGGCGCTTTTGGACAAAAAGATGGGGGGCAATGGACTGGGCGGACTCCCACCTGTGCCAATTACCCCCCAACTTTCTTATTTCCTTACTCTGAAATAAATTTCAGGAAGTTGGATCGTTGGATTAAGACGGGTCCGCTATGACCTCAGCCTCAACAATCACTGATTCACCGGTAGGACTGGAATCATGCTGAAAGGTCTTTCCAACTAGTTTCCAGGTAGGCTCACCCCACCACTTTTTCTTGGCCTCAAAGAGCTTAAACCAGGCTTTTTCCACTCCAACCTTGCGCTTTTGCTTGGTTCGAATCGTAACTTCCTTATTAAACTTCACTTTAACGACCTTGTGTATCTGTCCATCGATTTCCAGATCAAACTTTACCCCTTCAATCAGTTCTGGAATGGCTATTTTTATTTTTTCAACAAGCTTGACTTCAAGGGTCATTTCTCTCGACTCTGAAGTCTTTTCATCGATTGCTTCATCTTTCCAATAGGCATAGAGAAACTCTCTTTTCACTTCTTCCCCGCGGCGGTAGATATAGCCGGGCTTGGCAAAACCATATCCGGGAAAATACTCCTGAGCCTGGAGAAAGGTCTGAACCTTTTCCGGTTCATGCTGATCCGAGAGACGGGCAAGCACCCCTTGAACGACAAAGTGAAAATTTTGCTTTCCCACCTCATCGAGTTCTTTGTAGAAAGAAGAAAAACTCTTCCATTTGTTTTGCTCGACCAGTTTTTCGGCCAATTGGGAAGATTTCTCCTTCCAGGCAAGGTGCTGAGATTCATAGGGCTGACGATCTGTATTAGAAGAGAGTTTTGAATCTAGTTCTCTGAGTCTCCATCCGGACTCCGAAACTTCCGATGCCCACATTGTTACCTGTGGGTCCTGGGCTCCAAAACTCGAAAAGTGAATAGCAATAGCGAGGGATGAACTCACTAACAGTCTCCAATTCCGCATAATTCCTCCATGGATCGGTGAACGTTTATTTCCGAGGATAACAGTCCATCGGAATTGGAATCGAAGTGTAAGTTCTTAAGAGATTCTGTCAAGGCTTAAGCCCAGCTTTTTACATAAGAATTGACTTAAGGAATAATTTTAGCAGAAAACAGAGTAATGAATGGTGCGTCCAATCCTTGATCACTACGGACCTTTGTGCCTAGAATATGGCGTTCATGCGCTATTTCCTGCTTCTATTCTTTCTTTTCACAGCGACTGCGATTCAGCATTCCTCCGTAAATGCCAAACTCCATAGAAACCTGGGCTCTGGAATCTACGAACAAATTACCGTTAATCGGTCTCAAGATGGCAACACCCTGATCACAATCGCGCTCAGAGTATCCTTTCGATATCGTCAGATTCCGGTAGATCCTATTGATCTTCAGATCCAAGCATCCCACCTCCAGCATAAGACCCCTCACGCCATGCTTGACGCCGGCAGCTCCTCTATTGCGCGAATGATGTGGGGATTTGTTCCGGTTCAAGAGCGAATCAAATTTTTAAAGGCACATTCACACAACTCACCGGTTCCCGGATCTCTCGACTCATCAGAGCTAAGTGATGCCTTTCGAGCCTCACTAATGCGCCAGGGTAAACGAGATTTTCGCTCCTGGTTTTTTGAATCTCAGGTTACGCAGGAGCCGCAGCGTGTACTCTCACCGGGATTTTCCCTGACATTAAGAGACCAAAGCGGGCTCAAGAGTATACGAATCGTGGGAACTGAGCCTCGAAGGGCACAGGTCTATCATTTAGATCAAACTAATCTCAAGACCCGAAGCATACCCTATCATTGGAATGGCTCTGAGCTTGAATTCAGAATTAAGATCTCCTTTGAGCCCCAGAGTTTTTCACTGGGTTTGATCAATGAAGATGGAATGTTGATTGAACATGCCGGCGGTCCCACTCCCAGGTCCTTTAGAGGCGCATATCTTCTCCAACCCAATCCAGATATCCTGCCCCGGGTTGGATTGTTAAGGGAGTCTAATCGAGAAACGAAGGAAAGGTGAAATGAGGATTATGAGCTTGCTAAAGTTGAGGCATGCTGGCAATGAATCCCGGAGATACTAGTAGGAATAGGTAGTTGGAAAAGTATGCTAAAAACAATTCTTGAGCCTTTAAAGGCAGATTTAGACAGGGTCAATGAATGCATTGAACGAGAATGTCATTGTGCCCACTCAGAATTGCTCAAATCACTTCTTAAACACACCTTTAGCGTTCGAGGTAAACTCTTAAGACCCGCCATAGCTTTGTGCTCCGCTCACATTACGGGAGGATGCTCAGATGACAGACCCATTCTCATCGCCGCGGGACTGGAGATTCTTCACACTGCCTCCCTGGTACACGATGACATCATTGATAATGGCTCTTACCGACGTGGTCAAACTACGGTAAATGAAGCCTGGGGAGTAGGGGAAGCAACCTTGCTGGGGGACTGGCTACTGGCCAAATCCTTCGATCTAATGGTTCGAACCGAACACCCCGGGATCATTCATGGAATGACCGTTTTGACTGAGGAACTCACAGAAGGACAATTCTTAGAAATGGAGCTATCTTCAAAGCGTCCCTCTGAGAGAGATTACCTCAAAATGATCGATCTCAAAACCTCCTCCCTATTTCGAAGAGCTTGTTCGTTTGGAGCAATGCTGGCAACTAAAGATCCCCTTATCCATAATCAATTATTGGGATTTGGATCTTCCTTCGGGCTATATTTTCAAATCATAGACGATTTACTCGATGTACTCAAAGCACCTCAGGAAATTCTCAAAAGCTCCCAACTAGACATAAAAAATGGTTTGAAGACCCTACCTATTCTCAAGGGTTTGGAAATCGAGCTAAGGTTGAATAAAACTATCCTTCATAATGCTTTGGAAAATGGAGTCGACACCTCTTTTCTCAAGAGTTTACCCGACTATTTAAACGAACTGGGTGTTGTAGAGATGTGTCTTAAAGAGGCTGCTCGACATCGAGATCGATGTACTCAATACCTCGACAACTTTCCTTCTTCTAGATACAAGATCCTGCTGCTCTCCCTCTTGGATTTGATCCAGGACCAGATCAACCCGGCCAACGCCAGATCTCAGGAAGAGGGATCTTCATAGAGGTTTAGCTTAACCTTTGTCAATGCGAGGTTT